>Ga0207710_10000092_pt1 | contig 121199 bp, 117 predicted proteins | sample KBSS24metaG_FD_184400 | JGI IMG/M metagenome (GOLD analysis project Ga0207710, IMG submission 184400) | Switchgrass rhizosphere microbial communities from Kellogg Biological Station, Michigan, USA - KBS S2-4 metaG (SPAdes) (version 2) | ecosystem: Host-associated > Plants > Roots >...
GGCGTAGTTGTCGAACGCGGCCGACGCGTTCGCCAGACCGGTGGAATAGGCTTCTTTGGAGTTTTCTTCCCACCAGGACGCGAACCTCGGGTCGGTACGTTTCACCGCGTTGAACGCCTTACGCAGGATGGGAAGCGACCACGTCCGCCACTCGGTCAACGCCTCATCGGCAACGCCGTAGGACTGTTCGGCGGCACGCTGCCACCATACGGCCGTCACCCAGCCCACCGCCCAGTTGTACGCCGCGCGGGCCGCGCCGCAATGTGAGCGGAGCGCATTCTCCTGGGTAGCGTTCGGGTCCAGCGCGAAGCGGTACGCCTGCATCACGCAACCCGGCCGGGGGCGGAACTGTGTCATGGGTGCTTCTCTGGGAAAGGTGGTGAGGTAAGTGACTGCCCGGTCGAGGTCGGAGAAGTCCTGGTCACGGGTACGCGGGTAGGTGCGCCGCTTCGCGGCGAGCGAGGCGAGGGTGGCGACGACCAGCTCCACCGTCACCACTACCGCCACCGCGGGGCCTCCGCGTCATCCGGGACAAGGACCAACCAACCTCGCCCATGATTCCTCAACCGGACGAACGCCGACGGACCCGGCGGCGAGGCGCTTCCCGCCGGCACCACCCGTCGGCGGCCAGGCAAGCACTGACCTGCCCCGATCACGCTCCGCGGTGACTGAAACGCCAGGAATGATAGGGACGCGCCGAGGACGGGTAGCTGTGGTGGCTCACCGAACCGGGCGAACCGGTCACGATGCTCCACGACGATCGTTATCACGTCGGGATCGCGGAACAGCGCGAGGAACGTCCGCCGCTCGCCGTTCAACACCGACCCGACCTCGGTCACCACACGGCCAACCGGAATGCCCTGCTCGCCAGTCCACGCGGCGAGCCGAGCGACGTGCCGGTCAAGATCGTCCCGCTGGTCGGCGGACGACACCCGCGCGTACACCACTACGACGTTGGACGCATATCGCGGCCGCGTACCAGCGGCGCGCGGTGACATACGCCCCGCCCCGCGACTCCGCCCACTCCTTGAGGTTCAAATGACCATTATAGATGACTAAAGCACGCCAGAGATCGCCAATCCGGCGACAGTTACAACCCCTTACACGTCACCCCGGACGACAGGGTCGATCAGGTCGCCGACCGCCCCCCGCACGAGCTTGGCCAGCAGGCCGGTGTCGATGTCGGTGAAGAAGTCGCCCGCCGCGATCATCCCGGCCATGACGGAACCGACGGCGCAGGCCAGCCGGACCCGTTGGGCGGCTGGCACCGCCGGGTCGGCCAGCAGGCGGCGGACCCGCTCCTCGAGGTCCTCGTGCTCGCCCTTGGGGTGCTCGTGCGCGATCCGCTTGAGGGCGTCGTGGTTGCGGGCGTGCAGGATGAACAGCTGGCGGTGCTCGAGCATCCGGTCGATGAGCCGGTCGAACAGGCCCCGCCAGGCGCTCGGGTCGACGCGGTCGGGATCGATGTCCTCGAAGGCCGCGGCACCCAGCTCGTGCAGCCGCAGGTGCAGCGCCAGCAGGATGTCGTCCTTGCTGGCGAAGTGGTAGTACAGCGCCGCCTTCGAGAAGCCCATCCGTTCGGCGATCTCCCGCAGGGAGGTCTTCTCGAAACCCTCCGTCGCGAACAGGTCCAGGGCGACATCCAGGATCCGCTCCCGGGTGGGACGGCCCCCACTGGGCTCCTTCGGCGGTCTCGGCATGACGTCCAGGTTACTTGACGGTCGGCAGGTAAGCTACTTGACGGTCGGCAGGTAAGCGGCTTACCGTGCGGCAGGTAAGTTCAGCCGACGCGGGAGGATCCCTTGGACCGGAACCGGAACATGATCGAGGCCGAAGGCCTCACCAAGCGGTACGGCGAGACCCAGGCCCTGGCCGGCATCGACCTCGCCGTCCCGGCCGGCACGGTCCTCGGCGTCCTCGGCCCGAACGGGGCCGGCAAGACCACGGCCGTGCGCATCCTGACCACCCTGGCCACCCCCGACGGCGGCCGGGCCCGGGTGGCCGGCTTCGACGTCGTCCGCCAGGCCGGCCAGGTCCGCCGCCGCATCGGCGTCACCGCCCAGGACGCGACCCTCGACGAGATGCTCACCGGCCGGCAGAACCTGGTGATGGTGGGCGAGCTGTCCGGACTGCGCCGCCGCGAGGCCGAGGCCCGGGCCACCGACCTGCTGGAACGCTTCACGCTCACCGACGCGGCCGGCCGGCAGATCAAGGGCTACTCCGGCGGCATGCGCCGGCGGCTCGACCTCGCCGCCAGCATCGTCACCCGCCCGCCGGTGCTGTTCCTCGACGAGCCGACCACCGGCCTCGACCCGGTCAGCCGCCAGCGGATGTGGGAGGTCATCCGGGAGCTGGTCGCCGGCGGCTCCACCCTGCTGCTGACCACCCAGTACCTGGACGAGGCCGACGCGCTGGCCGACCGGATCGTCGTGATCGACCACGGGCGGATCATCGCCGACGGCACCGCCAGCGAGCTGAAGGCGGCCACCGGCGGGGCCCGGCTCGAGGTCACCCTGGCCGAGCCCCGCCCGGGCGCCGAGGCCGCCCTGGACGGCCTGGTCAGCGGGCCGGTCGACGTCTCCCGCGACGGGGTGCGGCTCCGGGCCGCGGTCCGGAGCGGCTCCGGCGTGGCCAGCGCCGTCATCCGTGCCTTCGACGCCGTCGGCGTGCTCGTCGACGACGTCGCCGTCCACCCGCCGTCGCTCGACGACGTCTTCTTCTCGCTCACCGGCGCGCCCGCGCCCGGCGCCGAGCCCCAGCCCGAACCCGAGCCGCAGCCCGAACCCGAGCCGCAGCCCGGCCCCGACCCCGACCCCGACCACGTCCTCGAGGGAGCTGTCCGATGACTGACCTGGCCCTGGCGCCCGACCCGGCTCGCCACCGGGCGAGTCAGGACGCGGCGACGGGCGGTGGTGGCCTCGTCGGCCGCGCCGTGCGCGACGTCGCGGTCCTGACCCGCCGCAACCTCCAGCACATCGCCCGCGAGCCGCTGCAGCTGTCCGACGTCACCGTCCAGCCGATCCTGTTCACCCTCCTGTTCGTCTACGTCTTCGGCTCGGGCGTCAGCGTCCCCGGCGGGTACAAGCAGTTCGCCATCGCCGGCCTGATCGCGATGAACCTGACGACATCGGCCATGGGCACGGCGGTCGGGCTCATCTCCGACATCAAGACCGGGGTCATCACCCGGTTCCGGACCCTGCCGATGTGGCGCCCGGCCATCCTGATCGGCCGGACGCTGTCCGACGTGCTCTCGGCGGCGGTCTGCCTGACCATCGTCGTGCTGACCGGCCTGGCCATCGGCTGGCGCCCGCACGCCTCGGTCGGGGCGTTCGCCCTGGGCATCGCGTTGCCGCTGCTGTTCTCCTACGCCCTGTCCTGGCTGTCGGCGATCGTCGGGCTGCTCAGCGACGGGCCGGAGAGCGCGCAGGGCATCGGGCTGATCATCCTGTTCCCGCTGGCGATCGTCTCCAACTCGCTGGTCCCGACGGCCGGCATGCCGACCTGGCTGCGCGACGTCGCGAACTGGAACCCGGTCAGCGCGCTGACCTCGGCCGTGCGCGACCAGCTCGGCAGCCCGAACCCGGCCGCGGGCCTGCACGCCTGGCCGATGGAGCACCCGGTGGCGGCCACCCTGCTGTGGTGCCTGGCCATCATCGCCGTGTGCGCGCCGCTGGCCGTCCGCCTTTACCGCCGCAAGACCACCGACTGAAGGACGGGCAAGGAAGATGAGCGCCATCACCACGACGGCGGCCCGACGCCGGCTGCTCGACCCACTGCTGGTCACGGGCACCGTCGCCGAGACCGGCTGGGCCCGGCCCCGGCTGCGCCGGATCGTCCTGGCCGGCGACGGCCTGCGCGACCTGGGCTGGACGCCGGGCCAGCAGGTCCGGGTCCAGGTGGCCAGGCGGGGCGCGGCCCTGGACTGGCTGACCGGGCTGCGGCGCACCTACTCGGTCCTCGACTACGACGGCACCCGCCTCACGCTGTGCGTCTTCGACCACGGTGGGTCAGCCGGAGACGGCGCGGCGGGCGGCCCGGGCGCGGCCTGGGCCCGGGCCGTCGGCGTGGGCGACCCGGTCCTGGTCAGCAAGCCCCAGGGCAACTTCACCCTCCGCCCGGGGCCGCACCACCTGTTCGTCGGGGACGAGACGGCCTCGGTCGCGTTCGCGGCCATGACCCGGGTCGTCCCGGCCGCCACGACCGCCCGGTCGATCGTCGAGGTCGACACCCCCGACCAGGAGCTGCCGCTGGCCGGCGAGGTCACCTGGCTGCACCGCCACGGCGCGTCGGCGGCGAGTTCACAGCGGCTGGTCGCGGCCGTGCGGGCGGCTGACCTGCCCGACGCGCCCGGCCGGGCCTACCTGGCCGGGGAGGCCCGCACCATCCAGCTGGTCCGCGAGCACCTGGTCGGCGAGCGCGGCTGGTCGCGGCGGGACGTCCTGACCAAACCGTTCTGGACGCCCGGCCGCGCGGGGCTCGAGTAGGCGCCCGGGCCCAACCCGAGTCTCAGCTGCTGGACGTCGGCGCCAGCCGCGAGCTGTGACGGCACGCACACACCAACATCGTCATCGTCAACCCGGCGGCGGTCGCGCGGGCTACGGCCGGCGTGGCCTGCCCGGCGTCCTGATAGGCCAGGTGGGCCAGGCCCGGGTGGCCCTGTCGGGGCGCCGGAGCGGGCCGCTCGGGGCACGCTGGGGGCAGGCTCGGGGCTATTTCGGCAATTGCGCACCGGGCGTCGGATGGGCGGGCGGGCCCGGCACCCGATGGTGCCACAACGTCTCGGTACTACCCGGCGTCATTCGTTAGGACTAGAAGATAGTTGCCAACCACCGGACAACAGGCTACTTCGGGCTAGCCAGGGGGTGCGTGAACACCGATTCCGCGCCGAAAGCGGCGCCTCGTACGCGAAGAGTCATACAATCTCAGTGTGCGCCAGCAGCATCCTGCCCCCGAAGCCGGCCCCCACAGCGACCGAACCCAGCCCGGAGCGCGCGGGTCGGGTCATCCGCTTCCCGCGGCCGCCCGCGGTCGTTCCGATGCCCGACCGCGGGGTTCCCGATGGTAAAAGTGGCATCCGGTGTCGGGAGTGGGCACGATGGTCGTTGCTGACGAAGCGGGCGCCCGGCGGCCGGCCGCGCGGGTATTCGGCGCGGATCGAACGCGGTTCACCAATAGTGCCCCCCGAATGAGCCGGGCGGTCGCCGAGCCGATGACCGCCCCGATCACCGCCCCGCCGCCCAACCCGTTCGCCACGGACCCGCGCCGGGCATTGATGGACCGGCTGGCGGCGATCAGCACCCTGACTGAATCGGCGGCCGAGGACGCGGAACGGCTGAGCCGGGCCAGCCGATACATGGAGTTCATCGGCGAGGAGGCGGAAGCCGACGTCCTGCGCTGGAACCTGATCGCCAGCGCCAAGACCGAGCTTGTTTACTGCCTGCCCGCGCCGCTGCCCGCGCATCGACTCCAGGAGCTGCGCGCGAGCCTCCGGGCAATAGCCAGCTCTGACATCGAAACCGTTTTCATCTGCGCCCCGGCGGTCCTGCGCAACGGGCTCAACCTGAATTTCCTGACCGAGGCGGCGGAATCAGGGGCGCGAATCCAGCAGAATGACGGCAACGTCATTGACATGGTGATCGTCGACCGCCGGGCCGCGCTCCTGCCCGCGGACCAGGAGCGGGCGAGCCAGGGGTACATGGTCGTGGCCATCGCCGCGGTCGTCGAGATACTGCGCGGTTTCGCCCTGCTACCCACCGTATACTCGGCCACAGCAAGTCGCGCAACCGGTCACCCGGAACGGTCAGAGACGTTACGCAAGGTAGCGGTCAGCCTCAACTCCCACGCCACCGACGAGATAGCCGCGCGCAGCGTCCGGACGTCGGTGCGGACGTTCCGCCGGCATGTGGCCGATCTGATGCGTGAGCTGGGCGCCGAGTCCCGCTTCCAGGCCGGGGTCGCCGCCGCCCGGCAGGGCCTCGTTCCCTGACGACGCCCCCACACCGGCGGGGGGCCGGCGGCCGGCCTGACGCCGGGAGCCGCCCCCGTCCCCTCTCGCCGTGACGGTTGGTGGCCGCCCATCGGCCTCCCCTCTGCCCGCGATCCTTCCGCGCCCGCCCGCGCCCCTCCGCCCGGCTTGCCGCGTGGCCACCCGCCCGAAGCGACCGGGAGAATGGGCGGAGCCCCCGGTCGCGGAGGGCGGCAGGTTGGCACGTCCTGGGCGGCCCCAGTAGCACATTTCCCACCGGCCCGCCGGGATTGCCGATCCGGGCGGCACCGGCCGGCCATCACCGCCCCCGGGACGGGTTTCCCGCGGGCGGTCCCGGGAGTAGCCCCCTTGGCGGCGGCAAGGGCTGGCCTGGATTGGCCAGCGTGGCGGCAACAATTCCGTCGAACTCCCACCGACGGCCCGGAGTGGCAAACTCCTGCCATCCGGCCGGTCATTGCGTACACAGTCACACCGGCGCTCTCCGTTGCGTGCGCAACGGCCTGAACGGAGGCAGGATCATGCCATAATTGGTCCCAACTGTCTGGTCCCGGTGGCTAGTCGCCTTACTATGTCCATGGCCTCCAAATGGCCCACCACCCCTCGAATTGACGAGGGTCGGGCCGCCAGTGGATGCCGATATGTGGCCGCGCAGAGTGGAGGTTCGGTGTCCACCACCGGAGATACGCGAACTGTCGCCGACGAGCGTCAGGCGGAAATCAAAGAGCTGGTCTGCGACGTCCTGGAGATCGAACCCGAGGATGTGACGCCGACGAGCCTCTTCAAGGAGGATCACGACGCCGACTCACTGCGCTCCATAGAGATCCTGGCCCTGCTGGAGCGGACCTACACCATTACGATTGACCAGTCGGAGCTTCCCCGTATGGTCAATCTCGAGGGTGTCTACACCGTGGTCGCGGAAGCCGCCGGCTGGACGAGCTGAGATGCCGCCCGCTGATGACCCGGCCCGGGTCGTCATCACCGGGCTGGGCGTTGTCACCAGCATCGGCGTCGGCGCCGATGCCTTTCTGGACGGGCTGCGCGCCGGCCGGTCCGGAGTCAGCCCGATACGCGCTTTCGACACGACCGGATTCGCGCACGCGAACGGGTGCGAGGTCACCGATTTCGACCCGGCTCCCTATCTGGAGAGCCTCAGCCCAGAGGAGACCGGCCGGGCCACCCAGTTCTCGGTCGCCGCCGCCCGGATGGCGCTGGCCGACGCCGGCCTCACCGCCGCCGCCGTCCAGGCCGCCCGGGCCCTGGTCTCCGTCGGCACCACCGACGGGGAGTCCCGCGACCTCGACACCCTGGTCGCGCACCAGCTCGGTGGCGGCCCGGACACGCCGACCGAGGCGGCGCTGGCCGCCCGGGTCCCGGCCGCCCGCCTGTCGACGTCGATCGTCACCGAGCTCGGCCTGACCGACGCCGAGGCGGTGACCATCCCGACCGCCTGCGCCGCCGGCAACTACGCCATCGGCTACGGCTTCGACGCCGTCCGGCTCGGCGACGTCGACATCGCCCTGTGCGGCGGCGCCGACGCCGTCTGCCGCAAGACGTTCACCGGGTTCTACCGGCTGGGCACGATCGCGCCGGCGGTGTGCGCCCCGTTCGACCGCGGCCGCACCGGCATCCTGACCGGGGAGGGCGCCGGGATCCTCATCCTGGAGAGCCTGCCAGCCGCGCTGGAACGCGGCGCGCGTATCTACGCCGAGGTCCTGGGCTACGGGCTGACCTGCGACGCCGACCATCCGGTCGCGCCGAACCAGGACAGCATTGCCCGCTGCATCGCCGCGGCGCTGCGCTCGGCCGGCGTCAAACCGCACGAGGTCGACTTCATCTCCGCGCATGGCACCGGCACCCGGGCCAACGACATCACCGAGGCCGGCGCGATCCGGCAGGTCTTCCCCACCCCGCCGCCGACGGTCTCGATCAAGAGCATGATCGGGCACACGATGGGGGCGGCCAGCGCGCTGGCCTCCGCCGCCTGCGCGCTCGCCCTGCGGGAGGGCTTCATCCCGCCGACGATCAACCACGTCGAGACCGACCCCGAGTGCGGCCTGGACTGCGTCCCCAACCAGGCCGTCGACGCGGACCTGCGCATCGTCCAGAACAACGCGCTCGCCTTCGGCGGAAACAACGCGGTGCTGCTGCTGGGCCGCCACCGCGACGACGAGCTCCCCGCCGAACCCACGGCCGCTGACCCGCCGGCCGCCGAACCGGCTGGCTACGAACCGCCCGCCGCCGAACCGGCCCCGGGAGCGACCCGATGATCACGATCGAGGGAACCGGCGCGCTGGCCAGCGTGGGCCGGGACCGGGACGCCGTCTTCGACGCCCTGCTCGCCGGCCGCACCGGGCGGGCGCGGCTGCGCGGCTTCCCGGCCCGGGCGTTCCGGGCCCAGCACGCCTACGAGGTCGACGACCGCCCGGGCACCGGGCTCGACCGCCCCGGCCGGGCCAGCGCCTGGCTGGTCGCGGCGGTCCGGGCGGCGCTGCGCGACGCCGGGCTCGAGCCGGGCGACGCCGGGAGCGAAGCGGCCGCCGCCGACCTGCCGGTCATCGTCGGCACTGGGCTCGGTGAGCTGCGCGGCGTCGAGCTGTGGCACGCCGGCCAGGCCCCGGCCCAGGAGCTCGACTTCGGTGCCGCCCTGCGGCGGGCGTTCGGCACCACCGTCAGCTACACGGTCACCAACGCCTGCTCGGCCTCCCTCTACGCGCTGGCGATGGCGGAGGACCTGCTGATGCTGGGCGAGTACGACACGGTCGTCGTGGCCGGGGTCGACTCGATCACCACGTCGATGTACGGCCTGCTCGACCGGGTCCAGCTCGAGCCGCCGGAGGCGCTCGTCCCGTTCGGGCGCGGCCGCAAGGGCGTCCTGATGGGCGAGGGAGCGGCGGCCGTCGTGCTGCGCCGGCGGGACACGCCCGGGCCCGGTGGCCAGCCGGCGCCGACGCGCCCGCTCGCGCGCCCGCGGTCGGTCGCGCGCCTTCGGTCGGTCGCGCTCAGCTGCGACGCCCGTCATCCGACCGCGCCCGACGCCAAGGGCATCGAGCTGACGATGCGCGACGCCCAGGCCCGAGCCGGCTTGACGCCGTCGGACATCGACGTCGTCTACGCGCACGGCACCGGGACCCCGCTCAACGACGAGGCCGAGGGGCGCGCGCTGGCCAGCGTCTTCCGCCCCGCCCCGCCCGGCCCGACGGTCACGGCGATCAAGTCGATGACCGGCCACACCTCCGGCGGGTCCGGCCTGCTGAGCCTGGTCATGGCGCTGGAGTCGCTGCGCCGCGGCGAGGTACCGCCGGTGGGCGGGCTGGCCGAGGTGATCGACGAGGTCGCCGGCCTGCGTTTCGCCGGCGGCCCGGGCGGCGGCGAGACCCGGCTGGGACCGCCCGTCGCCATCGACGCCGGCGGAAGGCCGGTGCGCCGGGCGCAGATCGACGCCTTCGGCTTCGGCGGGGTCAACGCGGTCGCCGTCGTCGAGTATCCCGTCCCCGAGCCGGCGGGCTCCGGTCGGCCGCTTCCCGCGGGGGTGGGCTGAGATGGTCACCCGCGTCGCCACGGCCCGCTGGAGCGGGCCCGCCACCCGGCCCGCGGGCGGGGTCGTCACCGGCGTCGGGCTGGCGTTGCCCGGCATCGACTCCGGGCTGGAGCTGCTGGCCGGCGCGCCGGCGCGGCCGGCGCCGCCGATCGACCCCGCCGCCCGCCTGGGCCGCAAGGGACTGCGCTACAAGGACCGGGCCAGCGTCCTGGCCCTGTGCGCGGCCGCCGACGCGCTGCGCGCCGCCGGCCTGCTGGGCGAGCTCGGCCTGACCGTCGCCGGCGAGCGGATCGGCGTGGTCGCGGCCACCGAGACCGGGCCGATCCAGACCGTCTGCGCGGCCAGCGCGACGCTGGAGGAGCAGACCGTGACCGGCCTGTCGCCGATGGACCTGCCGAACGCGTCGCCGAACGTCATCGCGTCCACGATCGCCATCCGGTTCGGGCTGCGCGGCGTGACGATGCTGTTCACCAACGGCCCGAGTTCCGGGCTGGACGCGCTGCGCTGGGCCGCTACGCTGCTAGCGGCCCGCCGGCTCGACCACGTCCTCGTGGTCGGGGTGGAGGCCGCGGAGCCCGCGGCGACCGACTGGCTGCGCGCCCGGGGCCTGCTGGCGGACGGCGGGCGGGCCCTCGACGGCGCGGTCGCCGTCGTGGTCGAGGCCGCCCCGACCGCGCTGCGCCGGGGCGCCCCGGCGCTCGGCGTCATCGGCCGCTACGCCCGGCGGGCCGATGCCGAGAGCGCCACCGCCGCCGTGCTGGCCGACTCGACCGAACCGGGACCGCCGCCCCGGCCGCCCGACCTGATCCTCACCGACCGTCCGCTGCGGGCCAACGGGACGATCATCCGGGACGTCGGCGCCGCCGTCGGCGTCGCGGTGGGCGCGCTCGGGGTCGTGCAGTGCGCGGCCGCGCTGAGCTGGCTGGCCGAGGGCGACGCCGGGCCGGTCCTGGCCGTGTCCGGGCCGGCCGCGATGATGATGTTGCCCGCCGCCGGCCCCCGGTCCGCCGCCGGGTCCGGCACCGCCGTCCTGGCCGGTGTCCCGTGACCGGCCGGCCCCGCCGGCCAGGCTGGCCCGGCCGGCCCCGCCGGCCCAGTCCGCCCGACCGGCTCCCGCGTTCAGTCCCGACCGCAGCCACCGAAGGACGCGGGCTCGCGCCGGCCGCCGACCCCGACGCGGTCAGCGTCCACCTCCGCCGCCCGGCGCTCGGGCCGGGCGAACCCGTCCGCGCGCTGCTGCTGCACGGCCTGGGCGACAGCGCGACGGTGTGGGAGCCGTTCGCCCGGCACGCGCCCGGGCGGCTGGAGCTGTGGTGCGCCGAGCTGCCCTGGGGCGGCGGCGGGCGGTGGAGCCGGGACGAGGACAGCGGCCGCTGGGTCGACGACGCGCTGCGCCTGGCCACGGACGCCGCCGGCGCCCGGCCCGACCTCCTGATCGCCCACTCGTTCGCGGCCACCCTCGCCCTGGCCCGGCTGGCCGCCGGGGCCGAGCTGGCCGGCGCGGTCGTGCTCGTCGCGCCGTTCTACCGGGCCAGCGCGGACGAGTTCGACTGGCCAGCGATCTCTTACTACCTCAACGAGTTCCACCAGATCCTGGCCGAGGGCATCCGGGTACGGGCCGGCGCGCGCCTGAGCGACGACCTGCGGACGGACATGGCGGTCCGGGTCCGCGACCGGCTCGGCCCGTATGGCTGGAGCCGCTTCTTCGACGCCTACCTGCGCACCCCCGGCCTGCCGCTGGCAGGTATCGACGTGCCGCTGCTGCTCGTCGCCGGGGAGCGGGACACCGCCGCCTTCCCCCGCGACACCCGGGCGCTGCGCGACGCGCTGGCGCCCACCCATCCGCGCGTCGAGGCGCACGTCCTGCCCGGGCTCGGCCACCTCCCGATGGTCGAGCGGCCCGAGCAGTTCAGCCGCCTGGTCGACGGCTTCACCGCGTCGGCCCTGGCGGGCCCCCAGCAGCACGCCCGCCGACGCCTCCACCAGCACAGCCGGGCCGCATCATGACAGCGAGGAGCGACACATGACGGTTCTCACCGAGCGGGCCGGGACCGACGGCACCGCCGCGCCCGCCGTCACCGAGACGACGCTGCGCCCCCGTTACGAGGGCTGCAACATCAACACCTGGATCGGCTTCAAGCACGTCAACTACCTGGTCGAGGAGGCCGTCCTCGACCACGTCCGGACGGTCGGGCTCCCGGCCGGTGCCCTCTACGAGGTCCACGGCCTGTGCCTGGAGCTGGTGGCCGTCGACACCCGGATCCTGACCGCGCTGCACGTCGACGACGAGGTGCGCGCCCGGGTCAGCGCCACCGGCGCGCCGCTGGCCCGTGGCGAGGAGGGCCGCCCGGAGACGCGGCTGCGGGTCGTGCTGACCGTCGAACGCGCCGGCGCCCCGGTCAAGGCCGTGACCGCCACGGTCACGGTCGCGGTGCGCCTCGACGACCGGGCCGCCCGCGGGCTTTCCGCGGCCGCGGCGGCCCTGGAGGCGCCCCCGGCGGCGGCCGACCCGTCCGGGCTCGGCCTGCGCCCGATCAGCCGCATCCGGCGGGAGGCCGGCCGGGCCGGGGCGCCGGAGCTGGCCGGGGTCGGGGCGAGCCCGCCCCCGGGCGGGCGGGCCGGGCGCGGCGTGGTCACCCCGATCGGCGAGTTCGGCCTCACCCGGGCGCCGGCGTCGGCGAACGGCGTCGTGTGGAGCTGGCGGATCCCCTACTTCTACTGCCACTTCACCGAGCGGCTGCAGCTGACCGGCTACCTGCGGATCATGGAGGAGATCGTCGACATCCTCCTGGCCGAGCGGGGCGTGTCCATCCGCCGGCTACTCGACGACCGCAACTGGATCCCGGTCGTCCCGCACTCCTCGGTGGCGCTGCTGGACGAGGCCCGGATGGAGGAGGAGGTCCACACCTTCTTCACCGTCACCGACATCTTCAAGGACTTCACCTACACCGCCCGGATGGACAGCTACGTCATCCGCGACGGCCTGCTCGTGCCGACGGCGACCGGCTCGATCACCCACGGCTACGCGGTCATCCAGAACCGGCGGGACTGGAGCCTGGTCAGCTTCGACGACCGGCTCCTGGGAGCCCTGCGCGGGGGCTGACCGGCCTGACGGGGAACGGGAGCGGGCGATGGCGAGGACCGACGGGGCGGGTGAGGCGCTGATGATGGACGAGGTCATGATCTCCGGGGTCGGGGTGGTGAGCTGTCTCGGCCCGGACGCCGGCGCGTTCTGGACCGGCCTGGGCAGCGCCGATGGGATGCCGGCCCGGGCCGACGACCCGGACGCCCACATGCGGCTGCCGCTCATGTACAAGGTGACGGCCCCGCTCGGCCCGGACCCGCGGCCCGGCGGCGCGGGCGGTGCCCCCGACGGCGGACCCGACGCCGACCGGGCCCGGCGGTTCGCCGTGGCGGCGGCGCTGGAGGCCCTGCGCGACGCGGGCATCGACCCGGCCGACGCGGCGACCGGCCCGATCTCGGTTGTCGTCGGCACCGGCATGGGCGAGGCCGGCAGCCACGAACGCGCGGCCGGCGCGGGCACAGCCGGCGCGGGCACAGCCGGCGAAGCGCCGGGCGAGGACGGGTGGCGCCCGACGTTCACCATCGCCGCCGCCGTCGCCGAGGCGATCGCCGCCTCCGGCGGCGCGGGCGGCGCGCACGCCCCGGTCAGCGTCAGCAACGCCTGCGCGGCCAGCGGGTTCGCGATCTCCGCCGGCGCCGACCTGATCCGCGCGGGCGAGGCCGACGTCGTCGTGGCCGGCGGGGCCGAGGCGTACTCGCGGGTCGCGCTGGGCTGCTTCAACCGGCTCGGCGCGATAGACCCGCTGCGCTGCCGGCCCTTCGACGCCGACCGGCACGGCACCGTCTTCGGGGAGGGCGCGGCGATGGTCGTCCTCGAGTCCGCCCGCCACGCGGCGGCCCGCGCCGCCGCGGCCGGCCCGGAGAGCCCGGACGGCGCGGCGGGGGCCGCCGGCCGCTACGGCCGGCTGGCCGGCGCCGGCTGGAGCTGCGACGCCTACCATCTGACCGCGCCGGAACCCGGCGGGACGCAGATCGAGCGGGGGATGCTCGGCGCGCTGGCCGAGGCCGGCATCGGCGCGGACGACGTCGGCGTCGTCGTGCCGCACGGCACCGGCACCGAGCTCAACGACGTGGTGGAAAGCGAGGTGCTGCGCCGCCTGTTCGGCGAGCGGGCGCCCCGCGTCCCCCTCTACAGCCTCAAGGCGGCGATCGGCCACACCGGCGGCGCCGCCGGCGCGCTGGCCGTCGCGGCCGCCGCGCTGATCCTGCGGCACGGGCACGTCCCGGCGAACGTCGCCGTCGGCGAACTCGACCCCGACTGCCCGGTGTGGCTGCCCCGCGCGGCCGAGGGGCCGCCGTCCGGCCGCTACGCCCTGGTCAACGCCTACGCCTTCGGCGGCAACAACGTCTCCCTCGTCCTCGCCGGGCCCGCGCGATGAGCGGCCAACGCGGCACTGGTCTGCCCGGCACTGCTCTGGTCAGCACTGCTCTGGTCGTCACCGGGGTCGGCGTCTGCCTGCCCTGGACCGACCGGGCGGCGGACGCCGCCGCCGAGCCGGCGCCGGGCGCCCTCGACGGCTGGTTCGACCCGAAGGTCCGCCTCGGCCGACGCGGCTACAAGTACCTGCCGCCGGCCTGCCAGTACCTGCTGGCGGCCGGGCGGGCCGCGCTGGCAGACGCGGCCGGGCCGGGCGACGCCGAAGCCGGCGGTGTGCTGGCCTCCGTCGACCCGTCGGCCCGCGGCGTGGCCGTCGGCACGAACTGCGCCGCCTCCCGGCTGCACGCGGAGATGAACCGGACGATCATCGAGGCCGACGCCGACGAGATCAGCCCGGCGCTCGCCCCGTTCTTCTCGATCAACCTGTTCGGCAGCCGGCTGGGCGCCGAACACGCCTGCCAGGCGTTCAACCTGACGCTCACCTCACCCCGGCTGGCCGGGTTCGACGCCTTCGCGCTCGGCGCGCGCGCGGTCCGCCTCGGGCGGGCCGAGGTGCTCCTGGTCGGGGTGACCGAGGACGCCGTCGCGCCGGGTGAGGGCGGGATGGCCGGCGCCGAGGTGGGCGCGGTCGTCCTGGTCTGCGAACCGGAGAGCCGGGCGCGGGCGCGCGGCGCCGCCCCCCGGGGCCGGGTCGTGACCCGGACCCGGGCCGCCGCCGGCCCGACCGCGGGCTGGCCGGAGGTGGGCTGGCCGGCCCCCGACAGCGGCGGCCCGCCGGCCTGGGTGACGCGCGTTCCGCCCGGCTCGGGCGCGCTCGCGCCGATGCGCCACCTCGCCGCCGCGCTGACGGGAACGGTACCGGTCCTCGTGACGGCGGCCGGGCCCGGAGCGCTCGGCGCGGCCCTGGTGACACCCAGCCCCGGCACGGCGGCTCCGGGCACCGTCACCGGAGGGATCGCCGCCGAGCGGGGCGAGGCGCTGGCCGGAGGCACCCGATGATCGTTCCCCTGGCCGGTTCGTGGGCGCTGATCCTGGGCTCCTCCAGCGGGATGGGCGCGGCCACGGCGGAGGCGCTGGCCCGCGAAGGAGTCAACGTCCTCGGCGTCCACTTCGACACCGCGCGGGCGGCCGAGGCCACCGACGCGCTAATCGACAAGCTGCGGGCGCACGGCGGCGAGGTCCACTTCGTCAACGCGAACGCGGCCAGCCCGTCCACCCGGGCCGACGTCGTGGCCGAGCTGCGGGAACGCTCGGGCGGGCAAGGCGCGCGGGTCCTGCTGCACTCGCTGGCCTTCGGCAGCCTCGTCCCGTTCATCCCGCCGCCCGGCGAGGCCGGCGTGAGCGCCCGGCAGCTGGACATGACCCTCAACGTCATGGCGCACAGCCTCGTCTACTGGACCCAGGACCTGGTGGCGGCCGACCTGCTCAGGCGGGGCGGGAAGATCTTCGCGATGACCAGCGCCGGCGACGCGCGGGTCTCGGCCAACTACGGCCCGGTGTCGGCGGCCAAGAACGCGCTGCAGTCCCACGTCCGCCAGCTGGCGGTCGAGCTCGCCCCGCGCGGCATCGCGGTCAACGCGCTGCGGGCCGGGGTCACCGCGACGCCGTCGCTGCTGCGGATCCCCGAACACGAGGCGCTGCTGGCCCGGGCCCGGGCCGGCAACCCGCACGGCCGGCTGACGACGCCCGAGGACGTCGCCGCGGCCGTGGTCGCGCTGTCGGCCGACGACTCGTCCTGGCTGACCGGCAACGTCATCGGCGTGGACGGTGGGGAGGCGCTGACCACGTGAACGACTACGTGAACGACCAGGTGAGCGTGCCCAGATGAGCGTCGTGCGGGCCGGCGGGCGGCACTCCGCGCGGGCGGTCGCCCGCCGCGCCGAGCGGGCCGAGCCGCGCGGGCGGGACGGGCGGGACGGCACCCGCCGCCAGCGGCTGGCGGCGGCGCTCGGCTTCCCCTTCCTGGCCCCGGTGGCGGCGGCCGCCGGGCTGCGCGCCGCCTACCGCGTCTACCACCCACCCCGCCAGGACGACGGCGTCACCCCGGCCGCGCGCGGGCTGGCCTTCCAGGAAGCGTCGCTGCGGACCTCGCGCGACCAGCTGCCGCTGGCCGTCTGGGTGGTGCCGGCACCGGCCGGCCCGGACGCCCCGGCGCCGCGCGGCAGCGTCGTCGTCTGCCACGGGATGGGCCGCACGCGGGCCAGCGTGCTCGCCCACGTCGCGCTGCTGCACCAGTCCGGCTACCACGTCGTCGCCTACGACCTGCGCAACCACGGCGCGTCCGGCCGGGACCGGGCCATGCGCCGGATGGCCGAGCGCTACGTCTCCGACCTGGCCGACGTGGTCGCGTTCACCGGCGCCCGCCCGACGCTGGGCGGCCCGGTGTCGGTCCTGGCGTTCTCGTTCTCGACCTGGCCGGCGCTGCACCTGCTGCGGGAGCCGGTGGCCGAAGTCGGCGCCGAGGTCGCCGCGATCGTCTGCGAGAGCGGGCCGGCCCTGGACATCGGCGCCGGCCTGCGCATCCTGGCTGACCTGCGGCGGGGCGGCCTGCCGGCGCCGCTGCGGATGCCGGGTGTGTTCGGGGTGCTGCGGGCGTGCCTCGACCTGGCCGGCCGGGCGATGCTCGGCGTGCGGGAGTGGCCGACCGACCTGGACCCGGTCGAGACGCGGGTGTTGTTCATCGCCGGGGGCCGCGACCGGCTCGTGCCGGCCGAGACGGTCGAGGCGCTCGTCGACGGCTACCGGGACCGGCCCGCGGCCGGCCGGGTCAGCTACTGGCGGGCGCCGCGCGCGCTGCACATGAACGCGCTGCGCATGGACCGGGCCGACTACGTCCGCACCGTCACCGGGTTCCTGGCCGGCGCGGGCGGGCCCCCAACGCTCGGCGGCGCCCCGAAACCCCGGTCCGTGCCGGCGACCCCCGCCCGCCCGGCCGTGCCGGGCCGCCCGGCCGTCTCGGCGCCGCCGGCGCGCTCGCCCGCCGACCCCGCCTGGCGGGCCCCGTTCACCCCGAGCGCGCTGACGCGCCCGGTCCAGCCCGAGGTCTCGGCATGACACCCGCGCCCGACGCTACCGGCGAGGCCGCCCGCCGCCCCGGCGCCGGCCTCGCGCAGCCGGCGGCGCTGGCCACCGGCCTGCTCGACGGCCTGGCTGACGGCGCCGGTGAGCCGAAGCAGTGGCGCGGCGTGCTGATCGTCGACAGCCAGGGGCCCTGGGCCGGCCCGGGCAGCGCCCGGCTCGTGCGAGACGCGGCCGCGCTGGCCGCGACGGTCACGGTCTGGCTGTGGCTGGTCGGCGACGGGATCTCCAGCGCGCTGCCCGGCGCCGGGCCGGCGGACGGCCTGCGCGCGCTGAGCGCGGGCCCGGGCGGGGTGTGGGTGGACGGTTTCTCGCTCGCCCGCCGCGGCCTGGGCGCCGGCGACCTCGTCGACGGCGTCACCGTCGTCGAGGTCGGCGCGGTCGCCGAGCTGCTGCTGCAGCCGGACGTGAAGGCGGTGTGGCGATGACGGCGCGAACGACGGCGGGAACGACGACGCGAGCAGGGGCGCGGGCGAAGGTGGAGAAGACCGACATCCTGTTCGCGGTGATGGGCGCGCCGCACGCGTCCGACCAGACCACCACGCTGCTGCGCCTCATCCAGGCGACCAGCGACGCCGGCGGCCGCGTCGGCGTGTGGACCTGCGGCTACGCCACGATGCTGACCCAGGCCTCGCTCGGGGAGACCAAGCCGCGCAACGTCCTCGACTGGCGCGGCCACTACCCGTCCACCGCCGCGATCATCGGCGGGCTGCTGGCCGAGCACGGCGAGTCGGTGCACTGGTCGGCCTGCCGGTTCTGCGGCGAGGAGCGGGGCGTCACCGAACACATCCCGGCCGTGCGGGTCCGCGCGCCGTTCGCGTTCGCCGACCACGTCCGGGCCGCGACCAAGACGATGTTCCTGGGAGTGATCTGAGGTGACCCGGGCTCTCGCGATCGTCGAGAACGGCCACCGGGGCGCGGTGGAGACCCAGTTCGCCGACGTCTTCTACCTGGTCCGGGAGCTCAACCGGCAGCTCGGCCAGCTCGACGTCCTGCTACGCGGGGCGGCCGTCGTGTGCGCTCTGCGGCCGCCCGAGGCGCACGGGGGCGGCGACGGCCCGGGAGCTGGTCCCACCCCCGCCAGCCGGCTGGCGCTGGGCTCCGGCGTGATCCCGCTGCCGGACGTGGCCGCGTCCGTCGAGGACCTGCTCGGCGACGGCATGGCCGTCGCGGTCGACCGCGAGGACCTCGCCGCGATCGCCGTCCCGGCCGGCCGCCTCATCTCCGGGGTCGCCGTCACCCGCGGCGACCCGGCGCGATGGCTCGACTACGACGGGGTGTGGTTCCTGTGACCGCTCCGGCGCGGCGGGCCGCCCCACCTGTTCGGGAGGACGTCATGACCACAACCCTGCCCCGGCCGCCGGGCGGCGGGCTCGCCATCTCCCGCTGGTCGGCCGTGTCGGCCTTCGGGATCGGCGCCCCGGCGTTCCGGGCCGGCGTCAGCGCGAGCGTCGGCGCGAGCGTCGGCGCCGGCCGGCCGGGCTCGCCGGCCGGCGAGCCGCGCCGCGTCCCCGACTTCGACATCCGCGCCGTCCTCGGCCGCAAGGGCACCCGGACCATGGACCGGGTGACCGGCATCGCCGTCACCACGGTCGGGATGGTCCTCGACGGCGTCGCGCTCGGGACGGGCGCCGCCGAGCACCTACCGGCCGGCCCCCTCGACCCGCCCGGGCCGCCGCCCGGCGAGGCCGACGAGGTCGGTCTCGTGCTCGGCACCGGCAACGGCAGCGTCGCGTCGATGATGGACTTCACCCGCGAGGGCCTGACCGGCGCGAAGCCGTTCTACGTCGACCCGGCCCGCTTCCCCAACACCGTCATGAACTACGCGGCCGGCCAGTGCGCGATCTGGCACGGCCTGACCGGGCCCAACACGACGATCGCCGGCGGCCAGCTCACCGGGCTGCTCGCGCTGAACTACGCCACCCGCCTGCTGCGGGCCGGCCGGGCCGAGGCGATGATCGTCGGTGCGGCCGAGGAGGTGTCCGACGCGCGGGACTGGCTGGTCCGCCTGGCCGAGACTGGCCCGCGGCCCGCGGCCGGCACCGGCACCGGCACCGGCGCTTCGCGTGGGCGAGGCCCGCTCGGCGAGGGCTGCGCCGCGTTCCTCGTCGAGCCGGTCGACCGGGCCCGCAGGGCCGGGCGGCGGCCGCTCGCGCGGATCCTGGGCGCGCGCTTCCGCGCGGCCGGGCCGCCGGGCGCCGCCGGCGGCCCCGGAATGCGGGCGGCGCTGACGTCCTGCGTCGCCGACGTCCTGGCCCGGGCCGGGCGCCGCGCCCCCGAGGTACGGATCGTCGCGGTCACCGGGGATGACGCCGAGCGCTGCGCGCTCGAGCGAGGCGCCGTCGGCGACCTGCCCGGCGCCGATCCCGCGCTGTGGCTGGACTGCTCCGCGCTGTTCGGCGACACCGCCGCCGCCGCGGCCGCGCTGGGGCTGGGCGCGATCCTGGCCGTCTCCGAAGCGGGCCCAGAGAGCGCGCATCCGGAGAGCGAGGACCCGGAGAGCGAGGACCCGGAGAGCGCCGGCGCCGCGGCCGACCCGGGCCAGCTCGCCCTCGTCGTCTCCACCGACCGCGACGGCGGCGCCGGCGCTCTCCTGGTGGCGACCCCATGACCGAGCGGACCTGGACCACCGGGAGCGGCTGGAGCGAGCCCGTCGGCGGCGCCGAGGACCGGGCGAGCGGACGCGGGGCCCGGCCGGGCGCGGTCCTCGCCGTGCTCATCCTCGGCCAGCTCGCGGTCTGGCTGGACAACACGATCCTCAACGTCGCCCTGCGCACCCTGGCCGACCCCGTGCGCGGGCTGGGCGCCAGCTCCGGGGCACTGGAGTGGAGCGTCGGCGCCTACCCGCTGGTGTTCGCCGCGCTGCTGTTCGCCGGCGGGGTGCTCGGCGACCGTTACGGCCGGGTGCTGGCCTTCACGATCGGGACGTTCGTGTTCGGCGCCGGCTCAGCCTGGGCCGCCTACGCCTCGTCCCCGGCCGAGCTGATCATCGCCCGGGGCGTGATGGGCGCGGGCAGCGCGCTGGTCATGCCGGCAACTCTGTCGATCATCACGAACGTGTTCCCGCCCGAGCGGCGGGCGAAGGCGATCGCGGCCTGGTCCGGATCGGCCGGCATCGCCATCGCCGGCGGCCCGCTGCTGGGCGGCTTCCTGCTCGAGCACTTCTGGTGGGGCTCGGTGTTCCTGGTCAACGTGCCGCTGGCCGCGCTGACCCTCATCGGCTGCGCGGCGGTCCTCCCGGAGTCCCGCGACCGCGGCGCCGGCCGGTTCGACCCGGCCGGGCTGGTGCTCTCGGCGGCCGCGCTGTTCGGGATCGTCTACGGGGTCATCCGCGGCGGCGAGGTCGGTACCTGGGACCGGCTCGACGTGCTCGGTCCCATCGGCGCCGGGCTGGTGCTGCTCGTCGCGTTCGTCGGGGTCGAGCGTGCCCTGCGCGCGCCGAGCCTGGACGTCCGGCTGTTCGCCGAGCGGACGTTCACCGGTGCCAGCCTGGCCGTGATGCTCAGCTTCTTCGGCCTGCTCGGCTCGATGTTCTACGCCGTGTTCTATTTGCAGACGGTGCGCGGGATGGCGCCGCTGTCGGCCGGGGTGGTACTGCTGCCGGTCGCGCTCGGGGTGGCGATCGGGGCCGGGGCCGGCGAGCGGCTGGTCGCCCGGGTCGGGGTGCCGGCCGTCTGCGCGCCGGCGATCGCCGTCGTCGCGGCCACGCTGCTCGGCTACGCCCTGCTGGACGCCTCGACCGACCTGTGGTTCTACCGGGGTCTGCTGCTGGCGCAGGGCGTCGGCATCGGCGCGGTCATGGCGCCGACGACCGAGGCGATGCTGGGGGCGCTGCCGAAGGAGAAGGCCGGCGGCGGCAGCGCGGTCAACAACGCGCTGCGGCAGGTGGGTGGGGTGCTCGGCGTCGCGGTGCTCGGGTCGGTCCTGGCCGAGGACTACCAGCACCGGATCGCGCCGAGCCTGGCCGGGCTGCCGGCCGGAGCCCGCCCGGCCGCCGGCGCCACTGTCGAGGCGACCGCGTCGCTGGCCGCCCGCACCGGCCAGCCGGCGCTCGCCCGCGCCGCCGACACGGCCTACCTGCACGCCATGCACCTGACGACCGTCGTCGGCGGCTGCGTCGTCGCCCTCGGCGTCGCGGTCGTTCTGATCTTCTTCCGCCCGGCCGACGGGCGCCGAGCCCCGGCGGCGCCCGCGCCGCGCGACGAGGACCTCTACCCCATCGGGCCCGTGACCACGGACCTGACCCTTCCACTGTCCATCCGACGCGAGGAGTGATCATGCCGAACAGCACGCTGATCGACAAGGAAGAGCTGCGGACCACGGTCGCCGAGGTCCTCGACGTCGAGGTGGACGATGTCGGCGACGAGACCCGGTTCATCGAGGACCTCGAGGTCGACTCCCTGATGGCCCTAGAGGTCATGGTCGTCCTGGAGAAGAAGTACCACGTGAAGCTGGACGAGTCGGAGCTCAAGGAGGTCACCTGCCTCAACGCGGCCTACGGCCTGCTCACCGGCAAGGTGCGGGCGGCGTGAGCCCGATCGTCCAGGCGCCGGCCCCGCCGGCTGGGCCGCTCGGCTCGGCCGGCGGGCTGGCTGGTCTGCCCAGCCCCCTGCGCGGTCGGCCCCGGCTGACCGCGCTGGAGGCCGGGCTGGCGCGCTCGACGTACGTCGTGGCTCCGGACGAACCCGTGCTGGCCGGCCACTACCCGGGCTTCCCGATCTTCCCCGGCGTCTGCCTCGTCGAGTGCGCGCACCTGACCGCGCGGGCCGCGCTGGCCGGGACCGGCGGTCCGGCCCAGCCGACCGAGCTGGCCGAGTCGGCCGAGCTGGCCGAGCTGGAGAGCGCCCGCTTCCTTGGCCCTGTCTTCCCGGGCGACCGCGTCGACGCCGAGCTGGCCATCACCGGGACCGGGACCGGGGCCGGCGCCCGGGTCGCGGCGACGCTGAGCGGCCCGCGCGGCGAGGTGGCCCGGCTGCGGATGGTCTACCGGGAGCCCGGCGCCGGGGCCGGCCCTGGCCCGGGCGGCGGGGACTGGGCGGGCGACCCGCCGCCGGCCGGCGGCCGCGCGCCGCGCGACCTCCTCCCCCACCGGCCGCCGATGCTGCTGCTGGACGCGGTGACGGCGGTGGAACCCAGCCAGCGGATCGTCGCCACCTGGACGGCCCGCGGCGAGGAGCTGGCGAGTCCCGCCGGGCCCAGCGCGGCCTACCCGCCCGTGCTGGTCCTGGAGTCCTGGTGCCAGGCGGCCGGGGCCATGGTCACCTGGGACCAGCCGAACCCCGACGTGACCGCCGGCGCGGTCATGCTCTTCGGCGGGGTCAGCGCGGCCGCCTTCACCGGCCCGGTGTACGCGGGCGAGCGGCTGGAGCACCGGGTCACCCTGACCCGCGCGCTCACCGACACCGTCATCGTCGAGGGCACCGCCACCGTCGGCGGCCGGACGGTCCTGACCGTCGGGCGGGTCACCATGGCCCTGCGCCCGGCCGGCACGCTGGCCCGGCCGGGGCCCGCGCCGGCACCGGAGCCGGCGCCGTGAGCGCGGCGCGGCGGCGGCCGGTGGCGCTCGTCACCGGCGGGTCGCGCGGCATCGGCCGGGCGGTCGTGACCCGGCTGGCCGACGACGGCTACGACCTCGCGCTGTGCTACCGCGGCGACACCGCCGCCGCCGAGGCGGCGGCCAAGGACGCGGCGGACCGGGGCGCCCGGGTGATCACCCGGGCCGTCGACGTCCGCGATCTGGCGGCCGTGCGCGCCTTCGTCGAGGAGGCGGACGAGGCGCTCGGGCCGCCGGACGCGCTGGTCACCTCGGCCGGGATCACCCGGGACAACCCGCTGCTGCTGATGGACGAGCAGGACTGGAGCGAGGTGCTCTCGGTCAACCTCGACGGGGTCTTCAACGCCTGCCGAGCGGTCGTGTTCGCGTTCATGAAACGCAAGGCGGGCGTGATCGTGACGATGTCGTCGGTGTCCGGCGTGCACGGGAACGCGACGCAGGCGAACTACGCCGCCTCGAAGGCCGGCGTCATCGGCTTCACCCGGTCGCTGGCCAAGGAGCTGGCGCCCTACGGGATCCGGGCCAACGTGGTCGCGCCCGGCTTCATCGACACGGACATGACGGCGGCGATGGACTCCCGGGCCCGCGCCCGGATCCTCGAACGGATCCCGATGCGGCGCACCGGGCGGCCCGAGGAGGTCGCCGACCTGGTGTCCTTCCTGGTCTCGGGGCGGGCGTCCTACATCACCGGGCAGGTCTTCGGCGTGGACGGAGGAATCGTACTTTGACTGAGCGAACCAGTACGCGCGCGAACGGATCGGGGACCGTCGCCGAGCGCGCGGCGGCGCTGGAGGGCGCCGCCCGCTCGCCGCTGACGCTGGCGGCGGCGCCGAGCGCCGTCCGGGCCGCCCGGGCGGCACCGGCGGGCCTGGCGATCGCGCCGCCCCGGGCCGCGCCGGGCCGGGCGGCGCGGCGCCCGCGCCGCCCGACGCCGACCCGTTTCTACTTCTCGCTGCGCAGCCCGTACTCGTGGCTGGCCTACCTGGACCTGCGCCGGGACCATCCGGGGCTGCTCGACGCCCTCGAGTGGCGGCCGTTCTGGGAGCCCGACGAGGCCATGGGCGCGGCGCTGGCGGCGGCCGGCGGCAGCTTCCCGTACAGCGCGATGAGCCGGGCCAAGCACCTGTACGTGCTGCTCGACGTCCGCCGGCTGGCCGCGGCCCGCGGCCTGACCGTGGCCTGGCCGGTCGACCGGGCGCCGCACTGGGAGGTGCCGCACCTGGCCTACCTGGCCGCCGCGCGGCACGGGCGCGGCCGGGAGTTCGTCGAGGCGGTCTACACGGCCCGCTGGAGCCGGGGCCAGGACATCTGCGACCCGGCGACGATGGCCGCCATCGCCGTCGACCTCGGGCTGCCCCCCGGGGAGCTACGCGACGCCGCGCACGACGCCGACCTGCGGGCCGCGGGCGTGGCGGCGCTGCTGGAGGTCTGCCGGGACGGGGTGTTCGGCGTGCCGTTCTTCGTCCACGGCCACGACCGGTTCTGGGGGATCGACCGAGTCGAGGCCTTCGCCGCGGCGCTGGCGGCCGACCCGCCGGCGCGGCTGGCTGGCGCCGGGGCTCTCGCCGCCGCCGCGCGGCTCGCGACCGCGGCGGCGGCCGGCGGGGACGAGGGCCACGCGGGGGGATGCGGCTGACCGCGACCCGGCCCCGGCGCGCCCGGGCCGACGCGTGCCGGCGGTCGGTCCGGCGCGCGCCGGGCCGCAATGCGCCCACCCACCGTTTGCTTCCGCCCTAAATGCCCTGTTTATGAGGCACCCGCAATGGCTGCCCACGCAGCCAGCGAGAACAAATGCCCAGGTCAGAGGCTTTCCCGCCGACAAAGGTGACCGTTAACCGAAGCGTTGCCCGGGAGTGCGCAACCTTCCTGTGGTCTTGCGCGTCCGCGGGCGCCGGGCCCGGCATCACCACGATGTCCGCTCCACGGCGCATCCCCGGGGAACCAACCGGCGCATTCCCGCCTTGAGCCTTCATCTATATTGCGGACGGTACATCCGTGCGCACCCGCGCCTTTGGTCCGCCCACGGACCCCCGGCGGGGCCGATGAGAGGTATGGCGCCATGTCCGGTCGTCGCCGATCCCGCCACCGCGTCCGACGCCGCGCGACACCCTTCACACCGGCTGTTTCGCTGGCCGCGGTCGGCCTTCTCCTGGCCAGCGTGGGCACCGGCGCCTACTTCGTCCTGAGCGGCCTGGGATCAGGATGCCACGGAGACACGACCGTGCGGATTGTGGCCGATCCCGGTCCGGCCCGGGCTCTGACGACGATCGCCACCGCCTACAACCAGGGCCACCCCGCCGTCGGCGGCACCTGCGCGAACGTCGCCGTCGCCTCGCTGGACTCCCGTGAGGCGCTCACGGCCCTGTCGAAGGGCGCCTCGGCCAGCTCAGCCGGACCGGCGCCGGATGTGTGGGTGCCGGACTCGACCGACTGGCTGGAGATGGGGCGGGCCGACCCGACCGCCGCCCGCCAGCTGCCCAAGACCGCTCCGTCCATCGCCACGACGGCTCTGGTCGTCGGCATGCCGAAGCCGAAGGCGGCCGCCTACTCCGCCAGTCAGAAGACGCTGACCTGGGAACAGATCCAGGACTCCGAGACCGCCCCCGCCTTCTGGGCGGAGTTTCAGCATCCCGAGTGGGGTGGATTCGGCCTCGAGTTCGCCGACCCGGTTTCCTCGGACGCGAGCCTGCAGGCGGTGCTGGACATCGCCTCCGTCCGTCGGCACGTCGCCCCATCCACGCTCACGGTCGACAGTTTCCACACCGACCGCATCGTGCAGCTCGGCGTCCTGGCGATGGAACGCGCCTCGGCCGGTGTGCTGACGACCGATCAGGCTCTGTTCGACACCTTGCGCCGGGCGTCCGCGTCAGGCAGGGCACTGACTGGGCCGTCGGCCTTTCCCATGTTCGAAAGCGACCTGATCGCGTACAACACGGGAATGGTCGGCGGCGGCGTGCCGAGCACGCCGCTGGCCGCGCTGTACCCCGATTCACCGGCGGGCCGCATCGACATCCCCTACGTGCCGTTGGCCGCGTCGAGCGCCGACGCGGCCAAAGGACGGGTCATCGCTGACTTCCTCACCCGCCTCCAGCGGCCGGACATGGCGAAGGTGTTCCAGGACGACGGCTTCCGCGGGCTCGACGGAGCGGGCACGGTCACCGGCCCGGCGACCGGGACCCGCGCCGGCACGCTCGCGGCCCGCCCGGCCGGCGTGAGCGGGCCGGCCCTGACCAGCGCGACCAGCTTCTTCACCAACATCCACGGCCGCTGCGCCTGCCTGGCCCTGGTCGACATCTCGGGCTCGATGAAGGAGCCCGTCCCGGGCACCAACCCGCGGGCCAGCAAGGCAGACGTCGCGGCCAACGCGCTGATCACCGCGCTGCCGCTGTTCGCGCCGGACTCCGAGGCCGGGCTGTGGGTCTTCGCCACCCACCTCGACAACGGTAAGGACTACAAGGAGATCTTCCCGGTCGAGCCGATGGACTCCCCTGGCCGCGACGGGAAGACCCATCGCGACGACCTGCGCGAGCTGAGGCAGTACTTCCAGCCAACCGGCGACACCGCGCTCTACGAGTCGACGCTGGCGGCGTTCCGCGACCGGGCCGCCCACTTCGTCGCCGGGAAGCTGAACAAGATAATTCTGCTCACCGACGGCCGCAACGACACGCCGGACAATCCGAACGGCATCACCCTTGACCAGCTGCTGACGGCACTGCGCCAGGAGTACAACCCGCAGAAGCCAGTGCAGATCATCACCATCGCCTACGGCGCGGACGCGGACCCGGGGCCGCTGCGCCAGATAGCGTCGGCGACCGGCGCGCTGTCCTATCAGTCGCGTAACCCGACCGATATCTTCAACGTCTTCGTGGACGCTCTGACCCAGGGTTCCTGACCCTCCTGACGCTTGTTATCCGGCGGCCGCCGACCATCGTCGGCGGCCGCCGGCTTATTCGCCGCCGCGGAATGTCACATCGCCATTGACACCCACATGTCCATCTTGCCCAGCGCGGTTGCGGGAGCCGGGACACGCGGGCACGATGAGCCGCGTCACGCGCCGTAATGGCGCGTGTAAAGGGCGTCAGGAACGGCCGCCCGGCCGTGACCGCATGACCGGCGGCCCTCTCGTCAGGAGGATGTATGACGTTCATGGCCACGCCCCAGGCCGTCAACGGCGCGAGCCCCAACTATCTTTCCGGAATCACCGGCGTACTGCCCGGGATGACCGGCCCGTTCGCGTCGGGCATGATTGCCGGCGGGATCGGGCAGCAGGGCATGGTGAACCCGTTCATGGGCGCGGGGAACCTCGGCCTCGCCGAGGCGCTTGCCGGCCGCGGCCGGTCGGCGATGCTCGGCCAGGCCGTCGGCTCCCTCGTCGGCGGGCAGATCGGTCTGCCCGGCATGGGACAGCTGGGCGCCGTGCTCGGCGGCCTCGTCCCGGCCGCCGTCCAGATCCAGCAGCACCAGCAGCAGATCCAGCAGCTGCAGCGGATCCAGGCCGCCCACGCCCAGATGGAGCAGGCGCGCCTCGCCCAGGCGATCGAGGCCGCGCAGGCGGCCCAGGTGATCCAGAGCATCCAGGCCGGCCAGGCGATCGCGAACATCCAGGCCGCGCACGCCATCCAGGATGTCCAGACCGCGCAGTCGATCCAGGCCATCCAGGCCGCGCAGGCGGTCGCGGTGGTCGCCGCGGTCGAGGCCCAGGCTCGCCAGCTTGCCCAGGCCCAGCAACTCGCCCAAGCCCAGCAGATCCAGCAGCTGCAGCGGGCGCAGGCCGCCCAGCTCCAGGGCGTTCTCGGCCAGGGCGTTCTCGGCCAGGGCATTCTCGGCCAGGGCGTTCTCGGCCAGGGCATTCTCGGCCAGGGCGTTCTCGGCCAGGCCGTTCCCGGGCTGGGGATGGCCGGGCATCTGCCCGCGCACCAGATGAGCACGCTGGAGGCCCTGATCGGCCAGACCAGCCCGCTCGGCCATCTCGGCCACCTCGGCCATCTCGGCCACCTCGGTCAGGTCAGCCCGCTCGGCCACGTCAGCCAGCTGGACCAGCTCGCCGCGCTCGGCCAGCTGGGCGCGCTCGGCCAGCCCGACGCGCTCGCCGGCCTCGGCGCGGCGCACCACGCCGGCCAGGCCGGCATGGGCGCCGGCGTCGGTGTCGGCGCTGGTCTTGGCGCCGGTCTCGGTGCCGGTCTCGGTGCCGGTCTTGGCGCCGGTCTCGGTGCCGGTCTCGGTGCCGGTGTCCCGACCCAACACACCGCCGGCCTCTCCTCGGCGGTCATGTAGCCGCGGGTCGGCGGCGCGTTCTCCCGCGCCGCGCGGACCGCGATACAGCCCGCGCGGCGTGTAACGGCCCGACGGTACGAGAAACCGGCCGGGCAGTAGTAGCCCGGCATCCCGGCCCCCGATGCCGGCCCTGCCCCAGCACCATTCCAGCGATATCCCGGTGAAGACGAGCTACGGGACTTGATATGACCTCTCTGCGCGGAAACCCACGACCGGCGCCCGCTTCGAACGGATCCCGCCCCGGCCCCGGAACCGCCGGCACCGACCCTTTCCACGCCTCGACTGGCGTCGGTTTCGACCGGTCGGCCGGCACCGCGACGATCATCGACGTGGACAGCGCCTACCAGCTTCAGTGCGCGGCTGTGCTCAGCCGCCTGCACGCCTGGGTAGAAAGCGTCGTCCCCAGTGTTCCGCCGCTGGCCTCGATGGTGACCACGATGCTGCTGGCGATCGATCTCTACGTCCGCGGCCGGTACCAGGAATGCCTGAGCCAGGCGCTCACCCTGACCGTGCACATCCAGGAACTGCGCATTCTGTACCCGGCCCTGCCGCCCCTCTGATCCCCGGACCCTCTGAACCCCGGACCCAGTGACACCCGGACCCACTGGCGGCAGGCACCGCCGGCGGTGCCCCTGCAGCCCACCCATCAAGCCTTCGCGAGCGCGGGAGACCTGCGTGTATATGAACACTGACGCGGACGAGTCCGCCGACAAGAACCAGGTGGAACGTGGGCGCCGCCGCTATCTCGTCGCGCCCGCCCCGGCCGACCCGCTGAACCCGGCCAGCCCGCCGGTCGCGGCGGACATCCTGTTCGAGGAGGTCAAGGCCCTGCCGCGGGCCCGGTTCCTCCGGGTGCTGCGCCGCGCCGACCCGCGAGCCGCCCAGAACGACCGGACCGCCCAGAACACCCAGAACACCCCGGGCGGCCCGGTCGGCGTCCCCGCCTTCCCGCCGGTGGCCGTCGTCGAACTGCCGGACGAGCAGGCCCAGGCGCTCGGCCGCGTCCCCGGCGTGATCGTCGAGCCCGACCGCCCGCTCTCCCACGTCCGCGCGACGCCGACGGTGCCGGCCCGGCCGGGCGAGGCGCCGCCGGTGGGCGGCGCCGGGCCGGAGACGCGGCTGGCCTTCCTGGTCCGCGGCCCGGACGGCGCCCCGGTACCGAGCGCGTCGGTGCTCGTCGTCGGCGGGGGCTGGCCGGCGCGGGGTGTCACCGACCCCGATGGGCGGGTGGCGCTGACCGTCGCCGCCGACGACCTGGCCGCTGTCGAGGGCGTGTGCGTCACCCCGGCCCACAGCTACTGGGACCGCTGGATCGACCGTCCCGGCCTGAGGGCGGACGCGGACAACCTCATCACGCTGCGGCGGCTGGACGAGGCCGTTGCCGGCCCGCCGGCCCGGTCGGGGCTCGGGTGGGGCCAGCGGGCCATGCGCCTGCCCGAGGTGCCGCCGACCTACCGCGGCGCGGGCGCGCGGATCGCGATCGTGGACTCCGGGGTCACCGGTGACCATCCCGACCTCAAGGGCCAGGTCAACGCGGGCATTGATCTCATCGAGCCGGCGGCGGCCGCCTGGTCGGTCGACGTCGACGGCCACGGCAGCCACTGCGCGGGCGTCATCGCCGGCGCCGAGGGCGGCGGCCTGGCCGGCTTCGCCCCGGACGCCGAGATCCACTCCTGCCGGATCTTCCCCGGCGGCCACTTCAGCGACCTCATCGAGGCGCTCGACTACTGCGTCGAGCACCAGATCGACGTGGTCAACCTGAGCGTCGGGGCCCGGGGCGGTTCGCTCCTGGTCAGCCAGAAGATCGCCCAGGCCCGCGAGGCCGGGGTGGCCTGCGTCGCCGCCGCCGGCAGCACCGGCGACGCGGTGCACTTCCCCGCCTGTCTGCCGACGGTGCTGACGGTAGCCGCCCTGGGCCAGGCCGGCGCCTTCCCCCCCGACAGCCACCACGCCACCCAGATCGCCGGGCCGCTCGACGCCCGCGGCCTGTTCTCGGCCCGCTTCAGCTGTTCCGGGCCGGAGGTCGACGTGTGCGCCCCGGGCGTCGCGATCGTGTCATGCGTGCCGGGCGGCCACTACGCGGCCTGGGACGGCGCGTCGGCCGCCGCGCCGCACGTGACCGGGCTGGCCGCGCTGGCGATCGCGCACCGGGCCGAGTTCGCGGGGCCGCTCGCCCGCCGCGACGGCGCCCGGGTCCGCCATCTGTTCGAAGTCATCGTCGCGGCCTGCCAGCCGGTGGCGGACGGTTCGCGCGACCGGTACGGAGCCGGGATGCCCGACGCGCCGATCGCGCTCGGCCTGGCCCCGATCGTCACCGGAGCGCCGCCGATCGCCGGCGGGATGCCCGTCCCACCCGACGTGGCGAGGCTGCTGGTCGTTCTGCGGGCCGCCGCGGAGCGGGCTGGCCTCGTGCCCGCGCGGCTGGCCTGATCCAGGCCGATCACGTTCCGTAGCCGCCGTGAGCATCTCCGGATGCTCACGGCGGCCGTGACGCGTTTCGGAACGGTTGGCGTCCGCTCGCGGCGCATCTGGCCGGTCATCCCGGTAATTTCTCCGGGGACGGCCGGTGCCGACGCCTCTGGACAGGCACCGCCGGACCCGGCGCTCCCCGGAGCGCCCCCGCCGGCGGAGGATCCGCCGGCGGCCGCCGCCGAAGGGAACGAAGTGACAGCGCTTGACACGGCCTCCCTGATCATCCGTCTGGTAGTCGGGCTGACGATAGTCGCGCACGGCTACAACCACGTCTTCGGACCGGGCGGCATCCAAGGAACGGCCGGTTGGTTCGCCAGCATGGGCCTCAAGCCCGGAATCGTGCACGCCTGGACCTCGGGCCTGCTGGAGATCGCCACCGGGTTCGGGCTGGCGTTCGGCTTCCTCAACGCGCTGTCGGCCGGGGCCATCATCGGGATCATGGTCGTCGCGGGGATCACCGCGCACCGGCCCAACGGGTTCTTCATCTTCAAGCCGGGGCAGGGCTACGAGTACGTCCTGATGATCTCGGTCGTGACGCTCGGCGACGCGATCCTGGGCCCGGGCAAGGCGTCGCTGGACCACGCGTTCGGCATTGAGATGCACGGGTGGACCGGCGGCCTGGTCGCGCTGATCCTCGGCGTGGGCGGCGCGGCGCTCCTGCTGGGCACCTCGTGGCGGCCGGAGAAGAAGCCGGTCGATGCCGGCTGAGGTTCCGCCGGCTGAGGTTCCGCCGGCTGAGGTTCGGCCGGCTGACGTTGGCCGGCTGAGGTTCGGCCAGATGACGTTGGCCGGCTGAGGTTCGGCCAGATGACGTTGGCCGGCTGAGCCGGCGGCCGCCCGTCGCGGCCGGCCCGAGCCGGCGGGGTTCAGCCCGCCTCGCGCATCCGCGCCCTGATGATCTTCCCCGGCGCCCGCTCGCCGGGGCCCAGCCAGTACCCGCCGTCGGGACGCAGCCCGGCGCCGGCCGGGGCGACGCAGCGGCCGTTGGCCCGATGCGCGTCGAACCCCGTCTCCGCGCCGGCGAACGTCTCATGGCAGGTCGGGCAGTGGGCCGCGGTCAGCGCGGTCCAGCGTGCGTCGCACCGCCCGCAGCTGATCAGAATGGGTCGGTCGTAGTCGCCGTCCCGGCCAGGCAATGCTCATACCCCCACGCATGTCCGAATTCCGGCCGGGCCGGCTGCCGTGCGTGACCGTCAGAGGCCGCGCGGGGGCGGGCGGACCGTCCCCGGGCGCCGCGCGACCGCGGCGGCGGACGAGCGTTGACCGACGGCTACAGCCAGCGGACGGCCACAGCCCGAGATGACCGCCGATGGCGGCCACCGTTCCCGAGGGTATGTGATGCGACGACCAACCGGTCAGGAGAGTCCCGGACTGGGCGCGAAGATCGCTGTTGCGACCGGTCCGGGCGCTGGCCCCGACCGCGGTCGGGGCCTACGCTGGCCGGGGCGGACACCCTCCCCGCGGACCGGCCCGGGCGCCGGCGGCACGAACGGGCATGGCGCCGCGGGCCCGACAGGACACGCGAACTGACGGCGGCGACAACGCTGACGGCGACGACCGACACTGACGGCGACGACACTGGGGGCTCCGGTGACCACCGATCCACACCTGCGCGACATCCGCGCCGTCGAGCCCCGCACCCCGGCCGGCTGTGAGGAGTGCCTGCGGGACGGGGGCCGCTGGGTGCACCTGCGGCTGTGCCTGACCTGCGGCCATGTCGGCTGCTGCGACTCCTCCCCCAGCCGGCACGCGACGGCCCACGCCCGCGGGCAGGACCACCCGATCGTCGCCTCGTTCGAGCCGGGCGAGACCTGGCGCTGGTGCTACGTCGACCAGGTCTTCGTCTGAGGCGTCGGCCCAGCGGGCGGGCCGGCTACCAGCCGGAGCTGGCGGCCGACGGCGGGCGCAGCGGCGCCGGGCCGGCCGACCCGTCCGCCCAGCGGTCGCAGGAGATCGTCTCCTCGGCGGCCAGGCGCTCAGCGAAGCCGGGCGAACGGGTCGTGGCCAGGATCTGGGTCCGCCCGCTGGCCTTGCGGAGCCGATGGACGAGCCGGGCGTACCCGCCGGGGTGGGGACCGGCCTCGACGTCCTCGATGATCGTGAGCGCGGGTGGCGCCGGGTCGTGCAGGGCGGCCAGCAGCGCAAGCGTCCGGACCGCGCCGTCGGAGGCCTCCTCCAGGGTGAGCGGGTAGCGCAGGCCCCGCTCGTAGACCACGACCGCGATCCGGCGGGGCAGGCCGAGGACGGGGTCGAACCCGATCGGCTCCAGGTCGATGCCGATCACCCCGGGCAGCAGCGCGACCGCGTCGGCCTGCAGCGACGCCCACACCCGCGGGTGGGTGTCACGCAGCGCGCTGAGGAACGAGGCCAGGTTGGCCGCGTTCGGTTCGAGGGCGACACCGCCCTCGCGCGGCACCGCGCCGGCCCGGCGGGCGGCCTCCCCTTCCACCGCGAAGGGCCGCACCGATGCCAGCGCGGCGGCGACGACGGCCGACTGTTCGCCGCCGGCGTCCGCGTCCAGCCGGCCCAGCGACGAGAGCGCGCTGCTCATCCGCCGGACCCCGAACGTCAACGGCCGGCTGGTCAGGGGGGACGCGCTGGCCGGGCCGCCGTCGGTCGGGGCCGCGCCGTTCGGGCTGGCGCCGTTCGGGCTGGCGCCGTTCGGGCTGGCGCCGTTCGGGCTGGCGCCGTTCGGGCGGGCGCGCTCCGACGGCGGCGCGCCGGTCGGCCCGGTCATCGTGATCTCGGCCCGGTCCTCACGGACGGTGATCCCGAGCAGGGCGCCGTCGGCGGCGGTGAAGCGCAGCTCCTCCTCGCGCGAGAGGAACCACTTGCGGTCGTGGCGCCAGCCGCGGATGGTGATCTCGTACAGGTCGGGGATGCCGCCGCCCGCCGCGCCGTGCACCGGGCGGCGGTGGCCCGCGCCCGCGTTCCAGGTGCCCCAGACCGCGATCCGCATGGCCTCCGGTTCGGTCTCGCCACCCCGGAACAGGATCCGGTCGAAGCCGCGGCGGGAGGCCAGCGCCGCCTCGAGGCCGGCCGTCACCGAATCGGCCAGGAACCGGAAGACCTCGGTGAAGCTGGTCTTGCCCGCGCCGTTGGGACCGACCAGCACGTTGAGCGGGCCCAGCGGAAGCGACACCGAGCGCAGCCCGCGGAAGTTCTCGACCTCTAGCCCGGTCACCAGTCCCGCCACGCCCGTCACTCCCCCACGCCCGCCCGGTTCACTGGCCGCGCCCGCCGCCGAGGCGGGGCGGCCCGACTCTACCGTCACGGCAGACCTGTCCGATCCCGGTCTCCCGGTCACCCCACCGGCCGAGGCCGGCCGCCGGATCACACGCCCGCCCGCTCCCGGCCTGGACAAGGCCGGACCGTCGCCGTAGTCTGGTTGGTGCCTGCCCTTGTGGATGCGCGTCCCCCCGTACGCGCACTCCCCGAGGGCGGGTTTCTCATGCCCCCAGGCGCGCGGCGGGAGCGCGGCCGGGTGGCTCCAGGGCCCGTCGTCCCACCGGCGAACAGCGACGGGACGGACAACGGCGAGCCCAGAGGCACAGCCCCCGAGATGTCGGGCCGGTATCGCCGGCATGAAGGATCGGTATTTCCCGGCGCCTGGCCGCGCTGATCCCCGCCGCTGTGATAATCGCGATCGGCCGCGCATGTCGGATCCCCGATCGCCGCTGCAAGGGTCTGATAAGCCACCGTGGTCCGGGTAGGCTCTTTCTTGCGCGGGGCGGTGACGGGTCACTCCGCCGCCACGATCGGTCACGCCGCCGCCGGCGACGGCCGTGAATCACAATGGAACGAGTACGAGGGAAGCATCGGTGGACGTCAACGGGACGGATCTGGCCGTGAAGACCCTTGGCGAGTGCCGGGTCTCCTCGCCGCTGGCCCATCTGCTGGGCGAGCGGATCACCAGCGAGCACTATCTTGACGAGAACGATCGTGTCCTGTTTGATGACACGCTCTCGATGGTCTCGGCCCGCGGCGTTCCGCTGGACCAGCTGCCGAGCTTCGAGCCGGCCGGCCCCCGCCGCCGAATTTTCTTCGACCCGTCCAAGACCCGGGTCGGCATCGTGACCTGCGGCGGGCTGTGCCCGGGACTAAACGACGTCATCCGCGGCCTCGTGGTCGAGCTCAACGGCCACTACGGTGTGCGCCGGATCGTCGGGTTCCGCAACGGCTACCAGGGCTTCGTCGCCCGCTACGGCCACGACGTCCTCGACCTGACCCCGGAAAATGTCGCGACCATCAACGAGAATGGCGGGACAATACTCGGCACGTCCCGCGGCCAGCAGGATCCGCGTGAGATCGTCGACTGCCTCGAGCGGCTGAACATCCGCGTTCTGTTCGTGATCGGTGGCGACGGCTCGCTGCGCGGGGCCGGCGAGATCTCCCGCGTGGCCGCGGAACGGGGCGAGCGAATCTCCGTCGTCGGCATCCCGAAGACCATCGATAACGACATACCATACATTGACCAGAGTTTCGGTTTCCAGACCGCGATGGCAAAGGGCGCCGAATCCATTCGCGCCGCCCACGTCGAGGCGACATCGGCGCCCGGTGGGGTCGGAATCGTCAAGCTGATGGGGCGGCATTCAGGCTTCATCGCCTGCTATGCCTCACTGGCCAACAGCGACGCCGACGTCGTCCTCATCCCGGAAGTCGGGTTCAAACTCGACGGGGAGGACGGCCTGCTGGCCTACATCCACCGCCGCGTCGCCGAACGCGGGCACGCGGTCGTCGTCGTGGCCGAGGGAGCCGGCCAGGAGCATCTGGACTCGGCCCCGGCCGGCGCGGACGCCTCCGGCAACACCCGGCTGCGCGACTTCAGCTCGCTGCTCACCCGGCGGGTCACCGAGTACTTCGCCGACGCCGGCTCCGAGCTGAACCTGAAGTACATCGACCCCAGCTATGTGATCCGCAGCGTCCCGGCCAACCCGTACGACAGCGTGTACTGCATCCGCCTGGCCCAGGCCGCGGTGCACGCGGCCATGGCCGGCCGGACCGAGATGGTGGTCGGGCGGTGGCGGCGCCGCTTCGTCCACCTGCCGATCCCGGTCGCCGTCAGCCGCCGCAACCAGGTCGACCCGGGCGGCGACCTGTGGATGGCCGTCCTCGAGACGACCGGGCAGCCGCCCCGGTTCGGCTGACCGCCCCCGGCCGGGCTCCGCCGGCCCGGCCGCGACACGCCCTCGCCCCTCCCGCAACTCTCACGTCACGTGAGCGAGCATGCGCGGACAGCCGATACCGATACGGCTCGTACGCGCTCGCGCCGGGACCGGCGCCGGGCGGGCACAGCGGTCGCGGCGGTCACAGCCAGCCGAGGGCGAGGAGGACTGCGATGTCGATCGGGACGGCGTCGGGCGACCGCCTGGGTTCAGACGGCCCGGGTTCAGACGGCCCGGGTTCAGACGGCACGGGTTCGAGCGGGCCGGGTCCGTCCGGGCCGGCTTCGAGCGCGGGACTGCTCGGCGGCCGGCGGCCGCGTCGGCTGGGCCGCCGAGGAACCCTCCGCCCCGGCTCGGCCCGGGGCGGCGGCGGCCCGCCGAGCAGCGCGATCCGCCCCCTGACGCTCTGGGACCAGATCTACCTCGGATGCCAGCGGGCGGACCCGATCCGGTCGCTGGACAAGAGCACCCTGCTGTATCTGGCCGGACCGGCGCCGAGCGCCGAGCAGTGGCGGGCGCACCTCGGCGCCCGCCTGGCCACGTGGCCGGCGCTACGCCAGCGTCTGACCCCGCTGCCCGGCGCCCCGGCCGAGTACGGCTGGGCCGTCCCGGCTCTGGCGGGCGACGGCGAGGACGGCGAGGACGGCCGCGGCTCACGGTTCGACCTCGACTACCACGCGGCGTTCTGGGACGCCCCGGCCGGCCTGACCGGGGCCGCGGCGGCCCGCGCCGCCGTCGACGCGCTGGCTGCCACCCGCCTCGACCTGACCCGCGCCCCGTGGCGGGCAGTCCTCGTCCGTGAGCATCCGGCGCGGCCGGTCCGGGCTGAGGGGGGCGCGACGCCCGCGCCGGCTGGCGAGACCGGCGCCTGGATCGTCTACCGCTCCAGCCACGTCCAGCAGGACGGCATCGCGATGCACAACGCGCTGTGGATGCTGTTCGGCCCGGACCGGGCCGACAGTCCGGCCGGCCCGGCCGGCCCGGGCGGCCCGGGCGGGCAGGCTGGGCCGCCGCCGATGGGCCGGCTGCGGCCCGCCGAGCAGGACCGGCTCGGCGCGCGCGGCTTGGCGGCCGAGGTGGCCCGGACGCTGCGCAACCTCGGCGGCGCGAACCGGCTGACGGCCTGGGGCGGCCCGGCCGTCGGGGCGAGCCGCCATCTGTGGGTCGAGACCGAGCTGCCAGCGGTGCGCGCCCTGGCCCGCCGGCACGGCGTGACCGTCAACGACGTGTTCCTGGCCGCGCTGGCCGGCGCCATCCGCGAATGGTCGCTCCCGGACTGGCGGGACAGCGGCCGGAGGGTCCTGCACACGATCGTCCCGGTGAGCACCCGGCCACCGGAGGCCGCGCACGTGCTGAGCAACTACTCGGGGATGAGCCGGGTCGCGCTGCCCTGCGCCGAGCCCGACCCGGCCGTCCGGCTGGAGCGGATCGCCGCCCGGACCCGCCAGATCAGGGGCGGCGACCCGGGCGCGCTCGAGCGGGCGGTGCTGCGGCGGCTCAAGCCGGCGACAATCCGGCGGATCGCCGCGTCCAGCACCCGCGTCGACGCGCGGGGTGGCCAGTTCCCGGTGGTGGCGAGCAATCCGCGCGGGATGCCGGGCCCGCTGGCGGTGGCGGGCATCCCGATCACCCGGCTGGTCCACCTGCCGGCCCGCATCGACGGGGTGCAGCCGCTGTGCGTCGTGTTCTCCGGCCTCGACGAGCAGGTCGGGGTCGGGTTCACCGTCAGCTCGTCGCTGCCCGGCGGCGACCGCCTGCCCGGCCTGTGGCTGGCCGAGCTGCGCCGGCTGCACGCCCTCTGACCTACCAGCGGCGACCTACCAGGCGGCCAGCGCCCGGCCGATGCTCTGGTAGTTGTCGACCAGCCAGCCCAGCGAGCGGAAGTCCGACCCGAGCACGCCGGGCGGGTCGCTGACGAAGGTGTCCCGCTCGAGCAGGCGGGTGAAGTCGATCGCGGCGCCCGCCGCGGCCGGCACCCCGGCCGCCCGCATGATCTCCAGCAGCTCCCGGGCCACGATCCCGTAGCCGATCGTCGTCGGGTGGACCCCGTCCAGGCCAAACAGCCCGCCCTGGGTCAGGCCGGCCGAGTCGGCCAGCGGAAAGCGGGTGTCCGGCACCGGGATGAGCCCGGCCAACGGCTCCGGCAGCGGGTAGGGCCCGACCCGGGACCACCAGCGCGGGCGGGCGGAGGGGTCCTCGAAGTAGCGGCGGTAGGCCAGCCGGTCCAGCAGGGCGCGCAGGTCGAACACCCGCCAGTCCAGGCCGCGCTCGCGGGCCCGGCGGGCGTGCGCGACGATCACCTCGTTGTACATGTCGATCGCGCTGTCGATCCAGCGGCACTCCTGGCCGGTCAGGAAGGCGTCCGCCTCGTCGATCTGGTCGTCGGCGACGAACGCGTACACGTACCGGGCGAAGTAGCGGGAGCCGATCGGTTTGTCCCCCACGCCGCGGGCGAGGGGGATGACGGTGACGTGGGGGACGGTGGCCAGGATGACGTGGCGGGCGCCGACCTTCTCGATCTCCTCGGCCAGCCGGGCGTACTCGAGCGCGAAGTGCTCCGGCCGCCAGACCGTGTAGCCGGCCTCCCGCTTGGCGCTCGGGTCGTCGTAGCCGGGCCCGCTCCAGAGCAGGCGCATGTTGATCACGCTGGACAGGGCGTTGTTGGCGCCGAGGGCGACCACGAGCGTGTCGACGCCGTCGGCTCCCATCGCCTGGGCCGCGCTCATCTGGGTCGTCTCGGGCCCGCCCGGGCCGGCCAGCGTCCAGGCTCCGGCGATCTCCTCGCTGTTTCCGATGACCAGGTGGCGCGGGTCGCGGCGCGGGCGGTGGGTCGAGATCCACTCCTGGCACCAGCCGGCGGAGGCCGACATCGCGTCGCGGACGTCCCAGGCCAGGGTGCCGAGGTTGTGGTAGTACGCGTCGGCGGACGTCGGTGCCTGGGCGCCCGGGCCGAACTCCCAGTAGGTCTTGATCCGCCACAGGTCGGCGAACAGGGCCGGCAGCAGGCGCACGACATGGGCCGGCAGCGCCCGGCCGCCGGTGATCGTGTCGGCCCGGCGCAGCAGCGCCTCGAGGTTGAGCGGCAGGCCCGGCGCCGTGGGCGGGCCGTCGAAGGTGGGGACCCGGAAGCCGTCGACGCCCATCGCCTCCGCCAGCAGCGCCGGCCAGGAACGGTCGGTGTTCGCCACGGCCAGGTGCTGGAAGCCCTGGGTGAGCGAGTCGCCGACGGTCACCAGCGGGTGCGGCGCCTCGGGGTCGGACGCGACGGTGAAGGGCATCCCGAGATCGGGGGCCACCGGGGGCGGGGCCTCGTGGCTGAGGACGAGGGTCTCCGGCGGCGCCGGCGGACGTCTCGGGCGCCGGGCCATGGGGCCACCTCCGGCGGGTCAGGGTACGGGTGGGCTGGGCGGGTAGGACCGTTCGCGCCGATCTTCGGCGCTGGTGGCGCAGGGTATCGCGGGTAGGCCGAGGCGGGGATGCGCGGGCCGCCGACCGCCGGGTTCGGCGCCGCCGCGGCCCGGGTTCGCCGGCCCACTCCTCCGACGGCCGCCAGAGTGTCGGAGGTCGGCGCCAGAATGACGACGGTCCCCGGCTGAACCCTGCCGGGCCGGCGGAGCACCACAGAAGTACAGCGCACCCCCAGAAGTACAGCGCACTACAGAAGTACAGAGCACCACAGAGGCACGGACACGAGACAGTGGAGAAGCAGGAAGAAGGAGGCATCACCATGGTGGACGCGATTCCGGCGGGCTACCCCCAGCTGAGCCCCTACCTGATCGTCGACGGCGCGGCCGAGGCGATCGAGTTCTACTCCGGCGTGCTGGGCGCGACGGAGCGGATGCGCCTGGGCGGCCCGGACGGGCGCATCGGGCACGCGGAGCTGACCATCGGCACCGCGCTGGTCATGCTGGCCGACGCCGCTCCCGACATGGGCCAGCTCAGCCCGGGGCGCCTGGGCGGCAGCCCGGTGACCCTCCAGCTCTACGTCGAGGACGTCGACAGCGTCGTCGCGCGGGCCCAGGCGGCCGGGGCGAAGCTGCTGCGGCCGGTGGAGAACCAGTTCTACGGGGACCGCGGCGGCCAGTTCGAGGACCCGTTCGGCCACCGCTGGTCGGTATCCACCCACGTCGAGGACGTCGACCCGGACGAGATGGCCCGCCGGGCGGCGGCGTTCACCCAGGACGCGAGCTGAGCGACGGCGACCTGTTCCCGGCCCAGGAGGCCGAGGAGGCCGAGGAGGCCGGGGCACCGGGCGGGAGCGGCGGCCCGGGCCCGCGGGTGGTCGCTCCCGGCGCCGTGCACCTGCCCGGCTGGCTCACCGCGGCGGAGCAGCGGGCGCTGGTCGTGGCCTGCCGCCGTTGGGCCCGGCCGCCGGGCGGCCTGCGCACGGTCACCCTCCCGGCCGGCGGGACGATGTCGGTCCAGATCGTCTGCCTGGGCTGGGACTGGACGCCCTACCGGTACCGGCGGACGCTGGCGGACGGCACACCCGTGAAGCCCTTCCCGCCCGAGCTCGGCCGGCTGGGGCGCCGGGCGGTGGCTGACGCGACCGGGATGACCGAGATGACCGGGGTCGGAGTCGAGTACGACCCGGACGTGGCGCTGGTCAACTACTACCGGCCGGACGCGCGGATGGGGATGCACCGTGACCGGGAGGAACGCGTCGGGGCGCCGGTCGTGTCAGTGAGCCTCGGCGACGCGGCGGTCTTCCGGTTCGGAAACCCGCGCACCCGTAACCGTCCGTGGGTCGACGTGAAACTCGCCTCCGGTGACCTGTTCGTATTCGGCGGCGAATCCCGCTGGTGCTACCACGGCGTGACCAGACTGTTACCTGATACCGCTCCGGCGGGTTGCGGGATCGCCGGCGGCCGACTGAACATAACGCTGCGCGTTTCCGGGCTCACCGAAGCCCGATAACGGCTGGTCGGCATTCCCAATGCGGGCTCTCTGACGCCCACGGGGGACACAACGGGCCGGACCCTCTCGCGAGCCTCGGCCGGGGCGGCGGTTATGGTTCGGACGCATTCGCCAGGGGGCTATCTGTGTCTAACTGTGTCCGCCGTGCCCGGGCCGTCGCGACCTCCAGCCGCGGCCGGTTCGCCCTGCCCGCGCGCGCCGCCGCTGTTTTCGCCATGGCCGCGGCCGTGATGGCCTCCGTGGTGTTGGCCGGTTGCACGAATAACTCCGACGGCCCGGCGTTGGTTCCGGCACCGGCCGGACGCCGGCCGCTGCCCAGCGTCGCGCCCGACCCGCTGCCGCCATTGAGCAAGTTCGTCACGCTGGCCAACGGCAGCCAGGTCGCCACCGTCAGCTCGGATTACCTCTTCGATGTGGGCAGTGAGACCCTCAGGCCGGCGGCCATCGCCGCCCTCCAACGCATTCTCCCGCAGATCAGGGATCACAGCGGAAGAATTGTCATCACCGGGTTCACCGACGCGATCGGGTCCCCCGAGTTCAACCAGGCACTCTCGTTGCGGCGGGCGACCGCGGTGCGCGACTGGCTGGCCGGGCAGGGAGTGCCCGGGTCCGAGATGACCGCCACCGGCGCCGGCGAGACGGGCGCTCCACCCGACGTCGCCAACGCCGCGAGCCGGCGCGTCGAGATCGCGCTGAAGTGACCCGCGCGGAAGTGAGCACCGACATGACGCCGCCGAGAAGTGTCGCGCCCCGCCCCGGCCGCGCGGCGAGGGACGTCGCCGCGCCGGCCCGTGGCCGGGCCCGGCCCGGTCGGGCCCGGCGGTGCGCCGCGCTGGCGGCGGCGCTGGTGTCGCTGGCCGCGGCGGCGGCCTGCGGCCCGCTCGGCGGCGGCTCGTCCAAGGCGGTCAACTGCGGGGACTACCAGCTCAGCGCGGCGAAGGCCAAGAACCAGACCTTCCCCGTCCTGCTGGTCGACCTCGACGTCGACGACAACTCGCCCGACGCCGCCAGCCGGATCAGCGCGAAGCTGCGGCCCTACCTCGACACCGCGCTGCGCCAGGGTTCCTACATCCGCCTGGTCGGCAGCGGCGGCCAGGACTCCGGCCTGTCCTACTCCGACTGCTTCACCGGCCAGCAGGTGTTCAAGGTGGTCCGCAACAACAGCACCCGGGAGGAGAAGGACCGGGTCAGGGGGGTGGCCGCCCTGACCACCCAGATCAGCGACTTCGTCCGCAAGACCTCGGTCAGCCAGACCGGCGGGGTGACCAGCTTGCTGGCCGGCGTCCCCCGCGAGGTCGGCACCATCACCGGCACACCCGGGGTCCACGCGGGCGCGGTCACCGTCCTGGTCTGGTCGTCGCTGCTGGCCAACAGCACCGACGCCGACTGCATGAACGTCGTCGGGAAGCAGGCGTCGCCGACGATCGCCGAGGCGATCGTGCGGCGCTGCTTCTCCACCAACCAGCTGACCTCGGTCGGATCGGACAAGGTCCGCTTCGTCGGGGTGAACGACCATCCGGAAACCGCTCCGCAGCAGGACATGGCCAGGTACCTCGAGAACGAGCTGTGCCGCCGGCTGTCCAACGACTGTGCGTGAGCGACCATCAGACCCAGCGGGAGGGGTTAGTTCCATGGGGGGCCTGTTTGAACAGCCGGAGCAGCACTTCTCGACCGCCCTGGTGCGGTCCACCGTCGTCATCTTCACCTGCGTGGTGCTGCTCGCCGTGCTCGTGACCTGGGTGTGGCTGACCATTTCCTCGCCGTTCGCCCGGGTCTCGGTGACCGGTGCGATGATCGTGACGGCGATCAGCTTCTTCATCACCGGAAACACCTTCCGGCTGCGCGACGTCCGGCGCCGGGTCGGCAACCAGGCCCGCGCCGGCCGGATCAACCGCATCGACGCGCTGTCGTCCCTGCCGCCCCGCGAGACGATCGCGCGGCGGTTCATCCTGGGCGCGGTCGGCGCGACGGTCGGCGTGTTCACCCTGGTCCTGACCCTGGTGTTCTCCCGGGACGAGGCGACCGGCGCCCGCGAGGCGATGGTGGCCTCGGTGCTCGCGATCGTCTGCGCCATGCTCTGCTTCGTCGGCGGCACCTTCGCCCGCCCCATCGACTGACTTGCTCGACCGAACACTCCCGATCGACTGACCCCGATCGTCCGCCACCGCAGGCCACGGGAAGAGAGAGATACAGCAGGTGCTCCGCAGGGGAAATCAGCCCGGCCGGCTGGCGAGGCAGCTCATCCGCAAGGTCGGCGACGCTGACATCGCGCTCGCCGGCGCCGAGACGCGACCGCGGGTCCTCAAGAGTCTCGAGGAAGCCGAGATCGAGGACGTGCGGGCCATCGCGCGCGCGGACTCCCGCGCGCTCGAGGAGCTGATCGCCGAGTTGCGCACCGACATCGACGCCCGGGCCGAACGGCGCGAGCGGCGATCCGAGATGATCAAGGACAAGGTGGAGCAGGCCCGCCTGTGGCGCAGCGTGGGAGCGCAGGAGCGCATCCCGCAGATGCACATGTCGATGTCGGCGCGCGTCGTGGTGCTCTTCCTGCTGGCCTCGCTGGACTTCTACGTCTTCGCGCAGGCCTACGCCGTCGTCGCCGACGTCGGCAGCTTCACCGTCGAGTGGTTCCTCGGCGGCCTGCTCGGCCTGGCCGTGTTCATCGCCGGCGTCTCCCTGGCCCACGCGATCAAGGGCGCGATACTCTCCCGGGCCCAGCGGGAGATGCTGCGCGCGGCCGACGAGGAACGGATCAAGGTCGACCGGAAGGTGCGCGAGCGCCTGGTCGAGTCGCGGACCTCGATCCTGGCCCTGATGCTGACCGCGGCGGTCTTCCTGTCGCTCAGCGTCGCCGGCGTCCTGGTCCGGACCCAGGGCACCGGGCTCAACGGCAGCTCCTCGGCCGTCGTCTTCTTCCAGGCACTCATCCCGCTGGTGTCGGTGGCCGTCGAGCTCTACCTGCACGACCCGACCGAGCGCGACGACCCGCAGCCGAACACCCGCGACCGTCACCTCGAGCGCCGGCTGGTCAAGGCGGAGCGCCGGCTGCGGATCAAGGCCAACCAGCTCGAGACCCGGATCGCCAAGATCGAGCGCCTGTACAACGTGGAGGCCGCGATCCTCGACGTCGAGCAGCAGGACATGGGCCTGCGGCCGACCTCGGAGATCATCCGGCTCGACCCGTCGCTCGGCGAGCTGCTGGCCGCGGCGGGCGGCTCGCAGGGGCCGCTGCCGGTCACCACGGGTAACGGTAACGGGAACGGGAACGGCCTGGCGGCGCACGCCGTGCACGGCAACGGTCACGGCGTGGCCAACGGGAGCGGCAACGGGACGAAGGTGCTGGCCGCCGCCGTCCCCGCCGCGATCTCACCGTCCAACGGGACGATCGCCGCGAACGGCGGCGCGAGCGGGCCCCGCACCGGTCCCAACGCGATCGGGACGCTGGGCAACGGCGTCGGCGGCATGACGCTGGGCGGGACAACGCTGGCCGGCAACGGCCTGGCCGGCAACGGCCTGGCCGGGCGGACCAGCCCGACGACGCCGGTGTCCGGGGCGTCGACGAACCCCACCCCGACCCAGCGGCTCGAGACGGCCGAGCCGGCGGACGGCACGACGGCCCCGGCCCGGACGCCGAACACCGACAAGACCGTCGAGCTCCCCCGCCGCCGCGCCGGCGGCAAGTAGGCCGGCGCCGGTCAGCTCGGCGGACGGCGGGCCAACGGGATGCGCGGTGGGCGCGGCGCCCCCCTCGCCCGCCGGATGGCGCTGGCCCGGGCGGCGTCGGAGCGCGGCGCCGCGAGGCCGCCGGCGCCGTCCCAGGCGACCTGGATCGCGACGCCGAGGCGGGCCAACTCGACCTCGATCACCCGGCGCACCGGCCGCCAGGGCGAGAGATGGTCCCGCGAGGGGATGAGCACCACGGCTCGGTCCGCCCGCCCGCGCAGCCGCGTGAGCAGGGCGGACAGCCCGGGCCGCATCAGCCGGGCGGGCACCACGTTGCGATCGACCTGGATCTCGACCAGGTCGAGCCCTTCGGCCGCCGCGTGCGCGACGAGCCGGCCGCTGAGGGCCTCGATGGTCTGGTCGTCGTCGTCCACCACGCTGATGTAGCCGTAGGCAACCGCGTCTGCCACTGCCACTCCCGTTGCATTTGAGTGTTCGTCTGGCGCTTGTGCCGCCTGCCGGCCGGCCACCGGCGACCGCCGTCTCGTACCACCATGACGATGTTGCCGGGCCGGCGTGGACGCAACGTGACACGCTGAGCAAACGATATTCGAATAGTGAATACCCCCGCTCCATGATAATGCGGAGAGTGAGAAGATCGGTACACTGCGATGAGATCATCGCCGAGTGGAGGGAGATGCGTATCACCACGCCGGCCTCCCCGACCCGCGTCTGCCCCCGGTGCGGAACCCCGCTGGCGGCCCCCGGCCTGGTCGGCCTCGACGCGCCCCCCGGGCCGGCCGGCGGCGCGCGGCGCGCGGTCGGCTGCCCGTGCCGCGGGCCAGGCCGGTCGTCCGGTCCGCCCGACCTCCCGCCGGAGTTCTGGCGGGCCGGGGCGATGCTCGCCGCCTGCGCCGCCCGCCACCTCGGCCAGCTCTCGGTCGCCTACCGCACCCATCCCGCGCACGGCCCACGGCTGTCCCAGGCCCGGCTGGCCAGCTGGCTGGGGCTGCGCCAGTCCCAGGTGTCGCTGATCGAGAACGGGCCGCCGGTCCGTGACCTCGACCGCCTCGTCCACTGGGCCCGGACGCTGGCCGTCCCGGAGTGGCTGCTGTGGTTCGACCTGCCCGGCCGCCGGCGCGTGTCGCCGGTTCCGGTCCCCCCGCCACCCGGCGGGCCGCCCGGCGACGGCCGCGTGTTCGGTGGTTCCGTCCCGCGCGGGCCGGTTCGTGGCGACCATGTCCCTGGCGGCCCTGTCCCTGGCGGCCCGGTTCCCGACGCGCCGCGGGCCGTCCTGCTCGACGGCGCGGCGGCCGGGCCCATCGTTGAAGGAGGCGACCGTGCCCATGACGATCTCGTGCCGTGGCTACGCGAGTGGGCCGACACGATGAGGCGTCGGGAGTTCCTCCGGACCTTCGGCTGGGCCGCCACCGCCGCCGGCGCCGCGCCGCTGCTGGCCGACCCCCCGCTCACCCGAGCCGCCGCCGGCGCGGCGGGCGGGGCCGTCGAGGCGCCGGTCGTCGACGCGGGGGTCATCGCCCGGATCGAGGCGGTGCTGGCCGCCGCGCAGCGCCAGGACGACGCGCTCGGTCCGCGCGCCGCGCTCCAGACCGTACTGGCCCAGCGGGAGCTGGTCCGTTCCATCCTGCCCCACTGCGGCCCGGCGCGGCGGCCCCGGCTGCTGGCCAGCGCGGCCGACGTCTCCCGCGTCGCCGGCTGGCTCTCGTTCGACCTGCGCGACTTCGACGCCGCCGCGTCCTACTACCACGAGGCCCGTCGCCTGGCCGAGCAGGCCGGCGATCCCGCGCTCGGCGCGCTCGTGCACTGCCAGCTCGGGCTGCTGGCCCTCTGGCGGGAGCAGCCCCGGCTGGCCGCCCAGCACGCGGCCGGCGCGCGCAGGGCGGCCGAGGGGACCGACGACCTGGCGCTGCGGGCGTACACCCGGGAGATCAGCGCCCGCGCGCACGCGCGGGCCGGGGAGGCCCGGGCCTGCCTGACCGCGCTGGACGAGGCCGCCGGCCTGCTGGCCGGGGCCGACGAGTCCCGCTCCATCGCCTACTTCAACACCGGCGCCCTGCTGACCTCGGTCCGGGGCCGTTGCCTGGTCGACCTCCACCAGCCGGCGGCCGGGCGGCGGGCAATCGAGGCCTCCCTGACCGCGATGGACGACGGCTTCGTGCGCAACGTCGCCTTCACCCAGCTCGACCTGGCCCGGGCCCACCTCGGCGAGGGGAACGTCGACGCGGCCGCCGGCGCCCTCGACCACGCCCGCCGGCTGGCCACGCGCAACCACTCCGCCCGCCTCGCCGCCGCGCTGCGCCAGACGCGGGCCGAGCTGGAGCCCTGGCGCGAGAGCCAGTCCGTCCGCGCCCTCGACCGCGGCGAGGCGCCTGCCTCCTGACCGGCCTCCTGACCGGCACCGAGCGGTCAGCGGCCGCCGGCGACGTCGATGAACGCGCCCGTCACGTAGGAGGAGGCCGGCGAGCACAGCCAGACGATCGCCTCCGCGACCTCCTCGGCGCGCCCGGCCCGCCCCAGCGGCAGCGACGGCCCGATCTCCCGGGCCCGGCCGGGGGTGCCGGCGTCGGCGTGGATGTCGGTGTCGATGATCCCGGGGCGCACCGCGTTGACCCGGATGCCGTCGGCGGCCACCTCGGCGGCCAGCCCGATCGTCATCGTGTCGATCGCGCCCTTGGACGCCGCGTAGTCGACGTACCGGTCGGCGCCACCGATCCGCGCGGCGGCCGAGGAGACGTTGACGATCGCCCCGCCCGCGCCGCCGTGCCGGCGGGCCATCCGCCGCACCGCCGCCCCCGCGCACAGGAAGGGCGCGACGACGTTGGCCGCCAGCATCCGGCTGACCCGCTCCGCCGTCATCTGCTCGACCCGGGCCCGCCGGTCGACGACGCCCGCGTTGTTGACCAGGACGGTGAGCCGGCCGTGGGCGTCGGCCGCGGCGAACAGGGCGTCGACGGCGGCCGGCTCGGTGAGGTCTCCCCGGTGAGCGAGGGCGCGGACGCCGGCGTCCCGGCAGGCCTCGACGACGCGGGCGGCGGCCGCGTCGGCGCTCCGGTAGGCCACGACGACGTCATGGCCCCGCGCGGCCAGCAGCTGGGCCGTGGCCGCGCCGATGCCCCGGCTCGCCCCGGTCACGACGGCGAGCGGGCGCTCGGGCGCCGGCGCCTCCCCTGAGGTCACACCGGAATCATCCCGCGGCGGCGATCGGGTAGTCCTCCCGCCCCGCGAACCCCGAGCGGGCGCCGTCGGGCCGCACCGCCAGCACCTGGTGGATCTGGATCTGGCCGCCCTCGAACCCGAGCGCGCAGGCGGCCATGTAGAGCCGCCAGACGCGGGCGCGCCCCTCGCCGACCAGCGACACCGCCCGTTCCCAGTCGCGCTCCAGGTTGGCCACCCAGGCCCGCAGGGTCAGCCCGTAGTGTTCGCGCAGGCTCTCGACGTGCCGGGCCTCGAATCCCTGGGCCTGTATGAGGCTGACCATGGTCCCGATCTCGTGCAGCTCGCCGTCCGGGAAGACGAAGCGGTCGACGAAGCTGCGCCCGCCGGGCAGCGGCGCGCCGCGCAGGCGGGGCGCGACCCGGCCGTGGTCGGGGTCGCCGGGCCGGGAGATGCCGTGGTTGAGCAGCCGGCCGCCCGGGCGCAGCAGCCGGTGGAGGTCGGCGAAGTAGGTCGGCAGCATCGCCCGGCCGACGTGCTCGACCATGCCGACCGAGCTGATCGCGTCGAACGGCCCGTCGCGCACGTCGCGGTAGTCCTGGACCCGGATCTCGATCTGGCCCTCGAGCCCGGCCGCACGGACCCGGCGGCGCGCGAGTTCGGCCTGCTCGCGGGAGATCGTGACCCCGACGCCGTGCACCCCGTGACGGCGGGCGGCCCGCAGCAGCAGGCTCCCCCAGCCGCAGCCGACGTCCAGCAGCCGCATCCCGGGGCGGAGCCCGAGCTTGAGCGCGATCAGGTCGTGCTTGGCGTCCTGGGCGGCGGCGAGCCCCACGCCCGGGTCGGCCCAGACGGCGCAGGAGTACGTCATCGCCTCGCCCAGGACGAGGCGGTAGAAGTCGTTGCCGACGTCGTAGTGGTGGGAGATCGCGGCCGCGTCGCGGTCGGGCGAGTGGCGGCGGCCGCGCAGGCGGATCTCCTCCGGCGGCGGCGCGGGCGGGCGTAGGCCGCCCGCGCGGGCCAGCGCGAGCGCGGCCCGGGCCAGCGCGGGGGTGAGGTGGAGCTGGCTCAGCCGCTCGCGCAGGGCGAGCGCGTCGAAGATTCCCCCGGACCCGCTGCCGCCGGCTCCGCCGCTCCCGGCTCCGGTAGGGCCGGGCGTCGCGACGACGTCGATGTCGCCGGCGACGTAGGCCCGGGCGAACCCGACCTCCCCGGGCATGAACAGGACGCGGCGCAGCGCCTCGGGTGAGCGGACGACGACCGTGGTCGGGCCGGGCCGGCCGACGAGGGTGCCGTCCCAGAGCCGGACGGGCACCGGCGGATCCTCCCCGACGATCAGCCGCAGCAGGCGGGCCGCCGACCGGCCCAGGCCGTCCCGCCCACCGGCGGCCGGCGGAGGCGGGGCGGGAGGCCCGTCCGCGCCGCCGGTCGGTCGGGGCACCGGCGCCGGGACGGGGTGGGGGCGGGGGAACCGGGCGGCCCGGGGCGCCGACTCGTCGGCCGGGCGCGCGACATCGGTCATGGATCAACCTCCCGACACAGGCGGAGAACGAGGCAGGTGGAGAACGAGGCAGGTGGAACAGACGCACGTAGAACAATTCCCCCGGGTGTGGCCTTCATTTCCACGGCTGGTCATCCCACGGCCCGGTTCTTTTGGCGCTCCTACCCGGTGGAGCGGCGGAAAATCGTGAGCCCACACCCACGACCTCCCGGGGCCACACCAGGGCACACCCAGTGAGCGCCGCGCCCAGGATGGCCGAGCCCGGCCGGCCCCGCCTGTCGGCGGGGCGGGACGGGCCGTCTCCGGCGGCTATGTCGTGTTCGCGGCCGTGTTCGCGGCCGTGCTCGCGACCGGCGCTGTCCCGGGCTGGCCTGGCTGGCCCGGCGGCTCGGCCGCGACGTTCGCGACCTGGGAGGCGGCGGCCCGCGGCCGTAGGTCGGCCAGGCTCAGCGGGCGGGCCGGCGGCTCGGTCAGGACGAGCTCGGAACGCACGGACAGGTCGGGGCCGACGTGCAGCAGCTCCCCCGGCTCCATCTCCCGCCAGCGCGGGTCCTCGTCCATGAGCTCACTTTCCACCACGACGGCCGGCGCCTCGAGCAGGTCCATCGAGCGGATCCGGATCTCGCTGAACGCGCTGGAGTGGTCGAGGTGGCGGCCGTAGCGGCCGCCGGGTGGCCGGCGCAGGACGTGCAGCCGGTTCGTGTCCGGGTAGCGCAGCGCCCACAGCTCGGTCGGGGTGGTGAGGATGAAGTTGATCGAGTAAAGCGGCAGATGGCCGGCGATCCAGCGGGTGGCGGCGGTGATGCCCGCGGCCACGTCGCCGCCGTGCTCGCCGATCTCCCGGGTGATCAGCGCGAACAGCCGTTCCGAGTCGGTCTCCCCCGAGACCAGCGCGCGGGCCGGGCCGAGCCGTTCGTCCAGCGCGCTGAGCTCCTCGATCACGCCGTTGTGGGCGAGGATCCGCCCGTCCTGGCAGAACGGGTGGGTGTTGGCCCGGCTGACCCGCCCGGTCGAGGCGTGCCGGATGTGCGCGACGAACGTGGCCGAGCGGGCGGCGCGGGGCTGGTGGGCGAAGGCGCGGCCGGCGGCGGCGTCGATCGGCTGTTTCTCGACCCGGCAGGCGCCGTCCGTGCTGAACGTCCCGATGCCGGCGCCGTCCGGGTAGCGGCCCGTCGCCGCCCAATCCCGTTCGGGGGTGTCGAGCGGCCAGAACGTGGCGTCGATCCGGCGGGGGGCGGCGCTCAGGCCGAACAGATGGCACATGCCAACTCCCTTCCAGGCAGCGTCCCTCCGAAACGGTCCGGCGCGGGCCCCCTACCGCGGGCCGAGCCGGGGCGGCGTCGGCAGCGGGCCGGCCGGGACGGCGTAGACCGGCCGCTGCTCCGCGCCGCGGTCGACGTCGATCGGCCGGGCGCCCCCGGGTCGATGACGGCGCGGCTCCCGGCCGGGCGGCTGGGACGGCCGTTCCCGCGCCGCGACGGGCGGTACCGTCAGCTCGATCGGGGCGTCGGTGGAGATGTGCAGCTCCTGGCCGTGGTGGAACAGTTTGAACGGCTCGCCCTCCAGCAGCTGGTAACGGGTGACGCCGTCGATCACCTCCACGAGCAGGCGCCGGCCCCGGATGCACAGCCGGAAGGTCAGCCGGGTCAGCGCCTCGGGCAGCCGGGGGGCGAAGTGCAGCTCGCCGCCGAGGTGGCGCATCCCGCCGAAGCCCTCGACCAGCGCGATCCAGGCGCCGGCGAGCGAGGCGATGTGCAGGCCGTCGGCCGTGTTGTGCTCCAGGTCGCCCAGGTCGACCAGTGCCGCCTCGCCCAGGTAGTCGTAGGCCAGCGCCAGGTGCCCGACCGCCGCCGCGACCACCGCCTGCGAGCAGGCCGACAGGGAGGAGTCCCGCACGGTCAGCCGCTCGTAGTAGGCGAAGTTGCGCGCCTTCTGCTCGTCGGTGAAGGCGTCCGGGCGCCGTTGGATGGCCAGGACGAGATCGGCCTGCTTCACCACCTGCTTGCGGTAGAGGTCGAAGTACGGATAGTGCAGGAGCAGCGGGTAGTGGTCTTCGGGGACGGCGTCGAAGTCCCACACCTGGTGCCCGGTGAACCCCTCGGCCTGCGAGTGCACGCCGAGCTGTTCGTCGTAGGGGATGTGCATCGAGCCGGCCGCGTCCCGCCAGGACGCGATCTCCTCGGTGTCGACGCCGAGGGCGGTCGCCGCGTCGGGGTGGCGGGTGACGGCGTCGGCCGCGCCGAGCAGGTTCCGCTGCGCCATCAGGTTCGTGTAGACGTTGTTGTCCGCGATGGCGCTGTACTCGTCCGGGCCGGTGACCCCGTCGATGCGGAAGCGGCCGTGGATGTCGTGGTGGCCGAGCGAGCGCCACAGCCGGGCTGTCTCGACCAGCAGCTCGAGGCCGACCTCGGCGCTGAACTCGTCGTCGGCGGTCGCGTCGTGGTAGCGGATGACCGCGTCGGCGATGTCGGCGTTGACGTGGAAGGCGGCCGTGCCGGCCGGCCAGTAGCCCGAGCACTCCTCGCCGTGGATCGTGCGCCACGGGAAGGCGGCGCCGGACAGGCCGAGCATCTCCGCCCGCTCCCGGGCCAGCCCCAGCGTCGCGTGCCGCCAGCGCAGGGCGTCGGCGGCCGCCTTGGGCTGGGTGTAGGTCAGGACGGGCAGCACGAAGCTCTCGGTGTCCCAGAACGAGTGGCCGTCGTAGCCGGGCCCGGTCAGGCCCTTGGCCGGGATCGCGCGGCGCTCTGCCCGGGCGCCGGCCTGCAGGACGCCGAACAGGGAGAAGCGCACCGCCTGCTGGACCTCGGAGTCGCCGTCGACCTCGACGTCGGCCCGCTCCCAGAAGTCGTCGAGGTAGGCCCGCTGCTCGGTCAGCATCCCCTCCCAGCCCGACAGCCGGGCCTGGGTGAGCGCCGCCGCCACCTGGTCCTGCAGCGCCGGCAGGGAACGTTCCTCCGACCAACCGTAGCTGAGCCACTTGACCAGCCGCAGCTTCTCCCCCGGGCGCAGGACGGCGGTGACGGTGACCCGGGCCCCGTCCGGCTCGCAGCTCTCCGCCACCCGGGTCGAGTCCGGCCCGTCGACGAGATGCTCCATGGCGGCGGCGACCCGGATCCGGCTGCGCCGGGTCTGGTGGACGAGGGTCAGGATGCCGTCGGAGACGCTGTGGGCCTCGGGCACCATCGCCTTGCCGAGGACGGCGGACGCGCGCGGGTCGCCGCTGGTCCGGGGCAGCTGCTCGTTGGCGACGAGCTCGGACTGCAGGACGACGCGGGCGCCCTCGCCGAGCGCCTCCACCTCGTAGCAGAGCGCGGCGACCGCCCGCTGCGCGAACGAGACCAGTCGCCGGGAGCGGATGCGCACGGCCTGCCCGGCCGGCGACTCCCACTCGCACTCGCGGGTCAGGGTGCCGGCGCGGAAGTCCAGCGTCCGCTCGTGCGAGCGCAGCGTGCCGTAGCGGACGTCGAACGGCTCGTCGTCTACCAACAGACGGATGATCTTGCCGTTGGTGACGTTGATGACGGTCTGGCCGGACTCGGGGTAACCGTAGCCGGCCTCGGCGTAGGGCAGCGGGCGGCGCTCGTGGACCGAGTTCAGGTAGGTGCCGGGCAGGGCGTGCGGCTCGCCCTCGTCGAGGTTGGCCCGCAGGCCGATGTGCCCGTTGGACAGGGCGAACACCGACTCGGTCTGGGCCAGCACGGCCAGGTCGAGCTCGGTCTCGCGCAGCGCCCACGGCTCGACGGTGAACCGGTGGTTCCCGCCGATCACCGGGTCACCTCGCCGGCCCCGGCGGTGGGGGCGGTGGTGAGCAGGTCGGCCAGGTCGGTCACGACGACGTCCGCGCCGTGGGCGCGCAGCGCGTCGGCCTGGTGCGCCCGGTCGACGCCGACCACGTAGCCGAACCGCCCGTTGCGGCCGGCCTCGACGCCGGCCAGCGCGTCCTCGAAGACCGCGGCCGCCGCCGGGTCGACACCGAGTGCTCGCGCGCCGGCCAGGTAGGTGTCCGGCGCCGGCTTGCCGCGCAGGTTCTCCCGGGCGGCGCTGGCCCCGTCGACCCGGGCCGTGAGCAGGCCGCCCAGCCCCGCCGCCTCGGCGACCGGGCCGGCGTTGGCGCTGGAGGACACGAGCGCGGCGGGGATGCCGGCGGCGCGGACGGCCCGCAGGTAGCGGACCGAGCCCGGGTAGGCCCGCACGCCGTCGCGGGCGATGCGGCGCAGCAGGATCTCGTTCTTGCGGTTGCCCAGGCCGTGGAGGGTCTCGGCGCTCGGCGGGTCGTCCGCGCCGCCGGCCGGGAGGCTGACGCCCCGCGACTGGAGGAAGGCCCGCACGCCGTCGACGCGGGGGCGGCCGTCGACGTAGGTGGTGTAGTCACGGTCGGGGTCGAACGGGACGAACGTGCTCCGGTCCCGGAGCGAGCGTTCGCGCAGGTACGCGTCGAACATCTCGGCCCAGGCGGCGTCGTGGACGCTCGCGGTGTCGGTCAGGACACCGTCGAGATCGAACAGACAGGCGCGGACGGTGCTCGGCAGACCCAGCATGAACCGGTGCCCTCCCTCGTGTGGCTGACGCGGGACGTACCCATTCAACGGCGCCGCGCACCCGGGCTCGGCACCCGGGGCCCCGACGGCCCGGTCGCCGGCGGCTGTCGCATGCTCCCCGCCGGGGATGAGCGCGCCGTGGCGGCCCGGTTCCGCTCCGGCCACGGCGGCGGGAAAAGATGGGCGGGGGCGGGGGCGGCAGCCGGGGCGCGGCAGCCGGGGCGCGGGGCGACGGAGACGGGCGGGAGCGGTGATGAAGCGGCGGGACGGGACCGGGGAGCGAAGCTGGCTGGCCGGTGGCACCCGCCGGCTGCTGGCGGCCGCGCTGCCGCTGGGCGTGGTGGTGGCGGTGCTGGCCGTCTTCGTGCCCGGCGTGCCCCACTACGACGTCGGGGTGTTCCTGGACGCGGGCACCTCGATCAGCCACGGGCGTAACCCGTACCCGGTCGGCGCGGCCCAGGTCGCCTCCGGGTTCGCCTTCGTCTACCCCTACCTGGTGGCGCTGCCGTTCGCGCCGCTGAGCGCCCTGGGCGCCGCCGCGGCGCCGCTGTTCATCCTGGCCTCGGCGCTGGCCGTGGTGGCCGGCTGCGCGTGGGCCGGCGCCGGCCCACGCGGCACCGCCCTCGTCCTGCTCAGCTCGTTCACGATCACCGGCCTGCAGATGGGGACGCTGAACGCCCTGCTGTTCGCCGGTCTGATCGCGCTGTGGCGGGCCCGCGACCGGCCGCTCGCCGCCGGCCTGCTGGTCGCCGCCGTGATCTACAGCAAGCTCTTCCTGGCCCCGGTCTGGCTGTTCCTGGTACTGACCAGGCGCTGGCGGGCCGCGGGCATCGCGCTCGCCACGCTGGCCGTGGCGTTCGCCGTCGGCGGGCTGCTGGGGCCGATCGGGCCGGCGGACTACGTCTCGATGCTGGGCACGCTGGCCCGGGCGGAGGCCCCGGACGGGATGAGCCTGACCGGCCTGCTGGTGAACACCGGGCTGGGCCCGGCCGCGGCGACCTGGCTGGCCCGGGCGGCCGCGTTGGCCGCGCTGGCCGCCGTCGCCTGGCCTGGCCTACCGGCCGCCCGCCGCGACCGGGGGTCCCGCCCGTTCTCCCGGCCGCTTCGGGCGAGTGGCCGGGCCGACGAACGGGTACAGTTCGCCGCCGTGATCGGCGCTTCGCTGCTGGCCTCCCCCATCGTGTGGAGCCACTACCTGATTCTGCTCAGCGCGGCCCTGCTGGTCGTCGCGCCCCGGGCCGACGCCGCGCTGGCGGTGTTCGCGCTGGCCAGCTGGCCGGTGGTCAATCCGCACCACATCCACCCGCTCGGCGCGCTCGTCGGTTTGGGGCTGCTGGGGGCCCTGGCCGCCCGGCCGCTGGGCGCGCTGGGTCGGCGGATCGCGGCCCGGCCGCGGCGGGCGGCGCTGTCGCTGGTGGTGACGGTCCTGGCCGCCGCGGCGGTCGCCGGGATCACCCTGGCCGGGCTGGTCGTTGAAAGCGCGGGCCGGCCCGGCGGCGCTCGGGTCGCCGGCGCCTACTGCGCGCAGGTCGCGCTGGTGGCCTGCCTGGTGTGGGCGGTCCGCAACCGGGAGGGCGCGCATGTCCAGCGGCTCGGCTGACGGTCCGGCCGGCTCCGGTCCGGCCGGCTCCGGTCCGGCCCGCTCCCGGCGACGGTTGCGGGCGGCCCCGCCGGTCGAGGCGTCCTCGGCCGAGCTCGGGACGGGCCGGGCCCTGCCGACCGGCACCGGCGAGGCCGAGCTGCGCGCCGGCCTGCGCCGCATGCGGGTGATCGCCACGTCCCTGCTGGGGTTCGTCCTCGCCGTCTACATCGCCAGCCGGAGCTGGGAGCTGCACGGCGGGCCGAGCTGGCTGCGCTATGTCCGGGCCGCCGCGGAGGCCGGTACGGTCGGCGCGCTGGCCGACTGGTTCGCGGTGACCGCGCTGTTCAAGCGGCCGCTCGGCCTGCCCATCCCGCACACCGCGATCATCCCGGAGCGCAAGGACGCGCTCGGGCGCGGCCTGGAGCGCTTCGTCGCGATCAACTTCCTGTCCGAGGACGTCGTCCGCGAACGCCTCGCCCAGCCGGCGCTCGCGGCCCGGGTCGGCGGGTGGCTCGCGGAGCCGGCGAACGCCGAGCGGGTCGTCGAGACGCTCGCGTCCCGGCTGGCCTCGGGGTTGTCCGCCGTCCCTGACGACGTGGTCGTCGAACTGGTCGAGAAGACCGCCCTCAGCCGGCTGTTCGAGATCCGCTGGGGGCCGGTCGCCGGCGCCGCGCTCGACACCGTCGTGACCGACCGGCTCCACCACCGGCTGGTCGACCTGGTCGTCATCCAGTCCGAGGCGTGGCTGCTGGCCAACCGGGAGACCGTCCTGCGCATGGTCTCCGACCAGGCGCCGTCCTGGTCGCCGCGGTTCCTGGACGGGGTGATCGGCCAGCGCATCTACACCGAGGCCGTCCGCTTCGTCGCCGAGGTGCGGGCGGACCCCGAGCACCGGCTGCGCCAGGCCCTCGACGACTACCTGCTCCGCTTCGCCGAGCGGCTGCGCACCGACCCCGAGACGATCGAGCGGGTGGAGCGCATCAAGGAACGGGTCCGCGACCATCCCGAGGTCCACGCGAGCGTGACCCGGGCCTGGCGAACCCTGCGGGACATCCTCGTGCAGGCGATGGGCGACCCGGACAGCGCCCTGCGCCAGCGGGCGGGCGCGGAACTGGCGGCGGCCGGTCGCGCGCTGGCCACCGACCCGGCCTGGCAGGACCGGGCGGCCCGGGCGGCCGGCGCGCTCGGCGCCCGGCTGGTGGGCCGCTACCGGGACGAGATTGCCGCGGTGATCTCCAGCACGATCGAACGGTGGCCGCCGGTGGAGGCATCCCGGCGCATCGAGCTGTACGTGGGCCGTGACCTGCAGTTCATCCGGATCAACGGCACGGTGGTCGGGTCGCTGGCCGGCCTGCTCATCGAGGTGCTGACCCGGCTGATCCTCTAGCGGGACCGGAGCCGGGGGCGCGCGTCACGATTGCTCTGAACGACCCCGGACACGACGACGCCGTCGAGGCCGGCTCGGCCCGACGGCGTCGGAATCTCCCCAGGATGCGCGTCCCCCCGGACTCGGGTCAGCGGCTGACCCCGAGACGCAGGCGCGTCGGGTTCGCCAGCGACCGCGGGAGCATCCAGGACTCCAGCTCAGCCGCGTCGGCCACGGTCTCGGCCGCCGGCTCGCCGGTCACGAGGCTCGCCGCGCCGATGGCGTCGGTCTCGACCCGCTGGCCGGGCAGAAGTCCCTGCGACGCCGCCACGTTGTCGTCCATCATCCAGATGTTTCCTCTCCATAGAACGGGTGAAGGGTGCCGCCATCGGAACGATCACTCCGGGACGGCACCCATGTGCTGACTCCACGCTATCTGGTCCGCGTCTCGTCAAACCGGACGGGACGTTACAACTCACAACCGGTGAGGTTTCGCGGGCACGGACAGCGACGGCGGGCTACCGTCGTCGGGGGCCAGACGCCGGGGGGATGTCGATGAGCGGGGGCAGCTGGGTCGAGCCGGCGTCGCGGTGGATCATGCTGGACGGCCCGACCCATTACGCCGACTTCGGCGGGCCCGAGGAAGGGCCGCTGGTCGTGTGCGTCCACGGGCTGAGCGGCTCCCACCGCAACTGGGTCGACCTCGCGCCCCGGCTCACCGCGGTGGCCCGGGTGCTCGCGCTCGACCTTCCCGGCCACGGCCGCACGCCGCCGGACGGGCGCGGGCTGGGCATCCGCTCCCTGCGCCGGCTGCTGCACCGCTTCGTCGCCGAGGCCGGCGGCGGCCCGGCGATCCTCGTCGGGAACTCGATGGGCGGGCTGCTCAGCCTGCTGGAGGCCGATCCCGGCTTCGACGCCAGGCGCCGCGCGACCGCCGCCGAGCCGGCGGGGCCGACCGTGGCCGGGCTGGTCCTGCTCGACCCGGCGCTGCCGCGCCCGCGCGGGGCGCGGGCCGACCCGGCGGTCGTCCGCATGTTCGCCGCGCTGGCCGTCCCCGGCCTGGGCGAGCGGATGATGGCCCACCAGCGCGCACGTGTGAGCGTCGAGCGGCAGGTACGCGACGCCTTCGCGCGCAACGCCGCCGACCCGTCGACCATCTCGCCCGGTGTCCTCGCCGCCCACGTCGCGCTGCTGGCGGAGCGGACGGACCACGCGCGCTTCGACGGGGCGATGCTCACCACGACCCGTTCGCTGCTGGCCCGGCTGGCCTCCCGCGGCCCCGCGGCACGCTCGGTCGGGCGGGTCACGGCGCCGACGATGGTGGTCCACGGCGAGGCCGACCGGATGGTTCCGGTCGGGGTCGCGCGCCACCTCGCCGAACTGCGCCCGGACTGGCGGGTCGAGACCCGTCCCGGCGTCGGCCATCTCCCCCAGGTCGAGGACGCGGCCGGCACCGCCGATCTGATCATGGACTGGTTCGGGCGCGAGGGGCGGGCGGCGGTCGAGACGGCCCGGGGCGCCGCCGGCCCCCGCGTCGCCGCCGCCTGAACCCCACCGCCTGGGCCCCGCCGTCTGAGCCCCACCGTCTGGGCCCCGCCGCCTGGACCCCATCGCCTGAACCTCGGCCTCGCCCGGCCGGGCTCCCCCGGGTGGGCGACAACGCGTCGCCGGGCCGACTCGGAACGCGTCGCCTTGGCGACGCGCCGTCCCGCCCCCTCCCGGCCCACCGCGGGCATTGGCAGAATCATGCAGACGTCGACGGCTCGTGCCGTCGACGCGGAGTCGCCAGCCCCACCGACCGCGTGGGACCCGCCGCGGAAGGAGGCCGACGTGCTCGCGCCGCTCACCGACGACGACCCGCGCCAGATCGGTCCGTACGTGCTGCAGAACCGGATCGGCGCCGGCGGGATGGGGGCGGTCTACCTCGGCTTCGGCCCCGACCGCGAGCCGGTGGCGGTGAAGGTTCCCACCCCCAGCCTGGCCGGCGACCCCGAGTTCCGCGCCCGCTTCCGCACCGAGGTCGAGGCGGCCCGGCGGGTGCGCGGGCTGTCGGTGGCCGCGGTCATCGACGCCGACGTCGACTCGCCGAACCCCTGGATGGCCACCGAGTACGTCGAGGGGCGCAACCTGTCCGCGGCGGTCGCCGCCCGCGGGGCGCTGGACGACCGGCTGGTGCACGGGCTGGCCGTCGGCCTGGCCGACGCGCTGGTCGCCATCCACGCCGCCGGCGTCGTGCACCGCGACCTGAAGCCGTCGAACATCCTGCTGTCCTGGGACGGGCCTAAGGTCATCGACTTCGGCGTCGCCCGGGCCACCGACGGCACCAGCCACACGAAGACCGGGGTGCTGGTCGGCACCCTGGTCTGGATGTCGCCCGAGCAGCTGCGGGGCGACCGGGCCGGCACCGCCGCCGACATCTTCGCCTGGGGCGCCTGCGTCGCGTTCGCCGCGACCGGCCGGCCGCCGTTCCGGGGCGAGCGGCCCGAGGCCGCCGCGCTGCAGATCATGACGATCGACCCGGACCTGGAGGGCGCGCCGAACGACCTCGTCCCGATCCTGCGCCACGCGATGGCGAAGGAACCGGCCGACCGGCCGAGCGCTACCGAGCTGGTCGAGGCGCTCGTCGGCTCGTCCGTCCGCTCGGCCGGCGAGTCCGACGACGCGGCCAGCACGGCGCTGGCGTCCTGGTGGTCGCTGACGCCGCCGAACGACGGCACCCCGCCCGGCGGGGCGGCCGGCTGGGGGTCGGCGACGCCGCCGCGCGCCACCCCGATGACCCGGCGGGCCTACGAGCGTCAGGGCTACCAGGACCCCGGCTCCGACCCGCGCGACCCGCGCGACCCGCGCGACCCGCGCGACCGGCGCCCGGCGGGCACCGGTGGCACCGCGCCGTACGGCGCCGACGCGTATGGCGCCGGCCCGCGCGGCGGCTACGGGTACGGCGACCGGGACGGCTACGCGAACAGTGACCCGGGCTCCTACGGCGGCTACCCGACGGCCGGCGCCTACCCGGGCGGCCCGGCGCCGGCGCCCGCCAGCGGCCGGCGAACGTCGCGCGGCGCCGTGATCACGATCGCCGCCGCGGCCGCGCTGCTGCTCGGCGGCGGCGTGGCCGGCGCGGTCATCCTGGCCAACAACGCCGGCGGCCATCATCCCGACACGATCATCGCTGGGACGGGGTCGAGCACCCAGCCGACCGGCCCGGTCTCGACCGGCGGCGCCACGACGACCAGCATGAGCTTCACCGGCCCGTCGGCGTCCGCGTCGGCCTCCGCGTCGGCGTCGGCGAGCCCCGGTGCGAGCCCGTCCGCCACGCCGACCTCGAACAGCCAGCTCACGCTTTCCCAGGCCCGCCAGATGATCAGATCCCAGTTCGGCTACACCGTCACCGCGACCGGTTCGTGGGCCCCGGCGAACCAGGTCACCGTCCTGGTCGGCCAGTCCGGCGGCGACGCGCACCGGCAGCTGGCGTTCTTCTTCGTCGGCGGGAAGTTGATCGGCACCGACACAAAGAATCCCAGCGCGCACATCAGCGTGGCCGACTACACCGACACCACCGTCGAGCTGACCTACGCCACCTACGCGCCCGACGACGACATCAACTCCCCCTCGTCGTCCCAGAACGTCACCTACACCTGGAACGGCTCCGCGCTCGTGCCGAACTCGGCCATCCCGCCGGACGACCCGAACGCGCCCGGCAGCCGCCGCTGAGCGGCCCGTCCACCGTCCCGGGCCGGCCGGCCGGGGAAATCCGGTGGCCAGGCCGGCGGTGGCCGGCATAGAACGGTCAGGTGACCATTCACGACCTCCCGACCGGCCGGGCGGCGGCCACCGCCACCGCCACCGCCACCGCCACCGCCACAGCCACGGCCACGGCCACGGCCACGGCCACGCCGGAGCCCTTCGGCGCCGACGAGCTGCCCGCGGCCGAGCGTCTCCTGGGGCGGGCGTTCGCCTCGCCCGCCTCGAGCTGGGAGGTCAACCGGCCCCTGTTCGATCCCGGGCGCGCGCTCGCGATCCGCGAGAACGGTGCGCTGATCGCGACCACCTGGGCGCAGTCGCTGCGCCTGGCGGTCCCCGGCGGCGGCGCCGCCGCGGTGGCCGGGGTCACCGGCGTCGCCGTCTCCCCGGTGCACCGCCGGCGCGGGCTGCTCACCGCGCTGATGACCCGCCAGCTCGCCGACCTCCACGCCGGCGGCGGGACGCTGGCCGCGCTGTGGGCCAGCGAACCGGCGATCTACGGCCGCTTCGGCTACGGCCTGGCCGCGCCGACCGCCTCCCTCACCGCCGACCGGGCCCACCTGCGCTGGCCCGGCCCGCCCGACGACGGCATCCGGCTGGCGCTGCCCGACGACCCGGACCTCGACGCGCTCGGCGCGGCGCAGGCGGCGGCCGCGCGGCCCGGGACGATCCTGCGCGACGAGGCCCGCTGGCGGGTCCGCCTCGACCGCCGTTCCGGCTGGGACCCCGACGCCACCGAGATCATCCTTGTCCAGGCCGAGGGCCCCGGCGGCCTGGTGGGCTACTGCCTGTACCGTGCCCGCGGCGGCGAGGACGGTGCCGGCCCGGCCGGCACCGTCGACGTCGTCGAACTTGTCGCCACCACCGTCGCGGCCCGCCGCGCCCTGTGGCGGTACGTGACGTCGATCGACCTGACGGCGACGGTCACTGCGGCGCACCTGCCGGTCGACGATCCCGTCTTCCACCTCGTCGACGACCCGCGCCGGCTGCGCTTCCGCGTCGCCGACGGCCTGTACGTCCGGCTCGTCGATCTGCCGGCCGCGCTCGGCCAGCGGGCCTTCCGTCACGCGGCGGCGGCCACCGTCGAGGTCGTGGACGCCCACTGTCCCTGGAACGCCGGGCGCTGGCGCATCGACGTCGGTCCGGACGGAGTGTCGTGTCAACCGAGCCGGGCCGGCGCCGAGATCACACTGTCCGCGAGTGAGCTGGGCGCCGCCTACCTCGGCGGGCCGACGCTGCGGGCCCTGGCGCTGGCCGGACGGGTCGACGAGCACGTCCCCGGGGTGCTCGGCCCGCTGTCGGACGCGTTCGCCGGTGAGGTGGCGCCCGTGTGCTCCGAGACCTTCTGACCCGGCGGGCGGCGCGGGGCCGCACGGACGGGTGCCGGCCGGTGACCGTCAGCGGGCTCGAGCTGCCAGGCTGACGCTGTGAGGCGGGCGTCCCGCGCGGTCGCGCCACGCGCCCGGGTGGCAGTCTGGAGCGGTGAAGCTTTCCACGCGCGCCTCCTGGTTCCTGCTCGCGGTCGGGGTCTGGTCGTGGGTGATCTGGCCGACGTTCCTCAAGAACATCTGGCACGACTCACGCTCGTGGGACAACGGCCCGACCGGCTTCTTCCTGGTCCACCTCGTGCTGACGGTCGTCTCGCTCACCATCGGCACCGCGGTCGGCTGGCTGGGCGTGCGCGGCGTCCGCGCCGCCCGCCGCGCCAGGCTGACGGCCGCCGTCACCCCTGCCGCCCCCCTGCCTGAGCCCGGTCTCGTCGACACGCCCGGCTGATCCCGACGCCCTAGCGAGCGCGCGGTCGTCGTCACCACCCGAACGGTCGTTGACGCGGCGGGAATCACCGACGCCCATCTGCCGGCTCAGCCGAGGAAGGCTCGGAGTGGATACTCAGCAGGTTCAGCTGAACTTTTCCCCGTCGGTGGTCGCCGTCGGCATGGTCACGCTGGACTACCTGTACATTCTCGACAGCTTTCCCGCCGAGGGGAGCACCAACCCGGCGAGGACGCGCAAGGTAGTCGCGGGCGGACCGATCGGGCGGGGCGCCATAACGGCCGGCCGCCTCGGTGCCCGCGTGACACTGCTGGGAATGTGCGGCGATGACATCCACGCGGATGTGCTGCGGGGTCAGCTGGCCCGGGAACCGGTGAAAACCATCCTGGTCGGCCGGCGGCAGCCGAGCCAGCATTCCTTCGTCCTCGCGGCCGACGACACCGCGAGCCGGACTATCGTCTGGACGCCGCAGCCCCGGGCCGACGACCAGATACTCGCATCTCTGGACAGGACACTCAGCGGTGCCGACGTGGTACTCCTCGACTGCACCGATCCGGCGCTGAGCGCCGCCGCGATGGAAATCTGTCGAGACCGGCGGATCCCGACGGTCATCGACACCGGATCGTACCGCGAAAGCTGCGAAGCCTATCTCTCCCGGGCGGACCACATAATCGCGCCGGAGAAGTTCTTCAGCGCCCGGCATCCGGACGATGACCTCGCCACAGCGATTAAACGATCCTACGAGGACTTCGATCCGGTCCTTCTCGCCGCCACGCGGGGCGAGCGGGGAGGCGTCTATCGTGACCGCGACGGTGCCCATTCCTATCGAGCCCATACGGTCGCCGCGCTCGACAGCTCGGGAGCCGGCGACACGTTCCACGGCGCGTTCGCCTGGGCGCTCGCCGCCGGCGCGCCGACCCAGGACGCCATGACCATCGCCGCGTGGGCGGCCGCCCGGAAGTGCGCGGGCATCGGCAACGACACCATCCCGGGACAGGAGGAGTTGCTGGCGCACCTTCCGCGCCTCCTGCCCGGACCACCGAGCCGGTCCGGCCCTGCCTGACCCAGGCGGTTCACCCCGGGAGCCGGCGCGATGTGACCGGTCGCCCGGGGTGCCCTGGCTCCGCCCGGTCAGTTCTGGACGAGTTCGCAGCTCGCCGCGGTCTCGACGTTCTTGCAGATGTCGCGGCCGCCGCCACCGTCAATGAAGTCAAAACCGGTGCCGCCGTTGAGCACGTCGTCGCCGCTGCCAGAGGTGATCGAGTCGTTGCCCGGGCCGCCCATCACCGACAGGGGCTGGTTCGGGGCGCCGCCGTTGCCGGTGAGAGTGTCGTCGCCGTCGCCCAGGCAGACGACCACGCCGACGAGGTTCGGCCCGACCTTCACGGTGTCGTTGCCGCCGAGGGCGTCGACGACGGCGTTGTTGCTGGTCACGGTCAGGCTGTCGGCGCCGTTCGTGCCGCTCTGGGTCACCGGCAGCGCGGCGCCGGTGAACTGGTCGACGCAGGTGCCGGCCGCTCGGGCGGGGCTGGCTAGCCCGCCGACGACCGTTGTGGTGGCCACGACGGTGGCCGCCGCGGCGGTCACGACCGCCCAGCGGATACTCGGACGCGGGACGCGCATTTCCTACTCCTCCCGACGCCGGCCTCGACAGGGTGTGCACGCCAGCGTCACGGAGAGTTCGCGGCGCACGCCGGTCCGGATCTGCCGTGTCAGTTCGATGACAGCAAGCGGGCGGGAGCGAGAGCGAAGATTATCCCCATTTATGGCACCTTGTGGGGGCAAGAGGGCACGGATGGTCGGCTGGGGCGGGTCGGGTCGACGCCGGGCGAGCCGGCGGCTGGACGGGAAGGATCTCGATGAGCCTGGACGTTGAGGGCACGGCCGCGCGGGGCGATGCCGCGCGGCCGCTGACCACGGGTGACCGGGCCTTTCTGAGCTTCACCCGCCGCCACCCCGGCGAGTACCTGGAGGCCGGGGTCGTGCTGGGTCTCGACGATCCGACGCTGACGCTGGCCGAACTGCGCGCCGACGTCGCCGCCCGGCTGCGCGGGGCACCCGCGCTCATGGAGCGGCTGTCCCGGCCGACAGCCCCGCCCGGCGAGGACGACACCGTCTGGGCGCCGAGCCGGCCGCTGATCCCGGAGTACCACGTCAGCGCCGAGGATCTCCCCGCCGGCAGCGGTGACGCGGGGCTGCGCGAGGCGCTGGACCGGATCGCCGCCCGCCCGCTGAAGCTGGACCGCCCGCTGTGGCGGCTGTGGCTGCTGCGCGGCCACCGGCCGGACGGGGTCGCGGTCGCCTACCGGTTCAGCCACATCCACCAGGACGGCGGCGCGCTGCACCAGGCCCTGCACCTGCTGTTCGGGCCGCTCGACCGGCCGCCCGGCCGCTCGCTGCCGGCGTTCGCGGCGCCGCGCGCGGCGGACTACGCCCGGGCCGCGGCCGGCGCGCTGCGCGGGATTCCGCGCACCCGCCAGCTGTCCTCATGGGGCGGGCCGCCCGAGGGCGGGGCCCGCCACTCGTGGGCGCTGGCCGAGCTGGACGTCCTGCGCCGCATCGGGCGCCGGCACGGGGTGAGCGTCAACGACGTCTACCTCGCGGCGCTGGCCGGCGCGCTGCGGGCCTGGTCGGCACCGGAGTGGGACGCCGACTCACGCCCGGTCCACGCGGCGATGCCGATGAGCCTGCGCGGCGCCGGCGAGGAGGACATGCTGTCCAACTTCACGTTCGGCGCGCGCATCCGGCTGCCGTGCGCGGAGCCGGACCCGCGCCGCCGGCTGGCCGAGGTAGCCGCCGAGACCCGCCGGGCCAGGGCTGGCGGCAGCACCGCCGTCGTACAGCGCCGGATCCTCGAGGCGACGCCGCCCGACGCCTCGCCCCGCGTGCTCGCCCAGGCCGCCTCGGCCGGGGCGCGGCCGCGGGACGTGGCGCTGGTCGCCAGCAACGCCGGGCTGATGGCGGGCCCGCTCACCGTCGCCGGACGGCCGGTGACGAGCCTGATCGGTATGCCGCCGCTGTTCGTCGGGCGCCAGCACCTGTCGGTCGCGCTGTTCGGCCTGGGCGGGCAGGTGTGCGCCGCGTTCACCGCGAGCGCGAGCGTGCCCTGCCATACCGAACTGGCGGGCCTTTGGCGGGCGGAGCTGGACGTCCTGGACGCGCTCGCGCCCGTCCCCGCCCGCCGCGGCCGCTCGGCCTGAGGAGACGCGTCGCCGCACCGGCGGCCGTCAGCCGGACGGGTACGGCTCGCGCTGCGTCCGCGTTGCCCGCGACGGCCGGGCTGGTCGCCCGGGCGTGGGAGTTCGGCATCTCCTCGCCGGCGACCAGCGAGGGAGGGCTCCCGCCTGAACGCGGCGTACCGGTCAGACGGACTCGCCATAGGCGTCCAGGGCGAGGGCCGACACAGCGGCGCCGAGATCCGAGCGGAGGGCCTCGTGCGCCTCACCCAGCGCGTGTTCGGGTTTCGCGCGCTCCTCGCCGTAGAGATGGACCGGGCCGACCCGGAAGCGTTCCTCCTCCCAGGCGTAGCGAGCGTGGACATGCCCGTGGAGGTGGGGCCACCGGCTCCCGAGCACCTCGTAATTGATCCGGAGAAAGCCCGGGTCCCGCGCCGCGCACACCCGCGAGATGGCTTCCGTCTCCCAGCGGCGTCGGGTCGCGGGCTTCCAGCCAGCTCGGGCTGGAGTCCGACGGGAGGGCGCGGGCGGGAACGCGGACCGCCCCCGACCGCGAGCGGTGCGGTCGGGGGCGGCCTGTTTGCCACCGAGGCGGGGCCAGGCGGCGGTCGTTGTCATGTCGCGTGTCGGGTCAGGGGACCGGTGGGAGCTGCGCCAGAGCTCGCTCAGCGAGCATGAGGTGGGTCCGCAGGACCGGCAGGTTGTTACGGGCCTGGGCCTTCACGCTGGGGTTCGTGCCGAACTGGATTTCCCGGATGGCGACATTGATGTTCGCGCGGTGTCCCGCGACCGCGACCGTGAGGAACTCGCGGTCAAAAGGGATGCCCTGGAGCGACCTGAGCCGGCGTAGCTTGCTCCGCTGGTCCGCGGACGGGATGGTCGGCAACGGGATATGTAGCCGGAAGGCGACCGGGATGAGCGCGGCCAGCGCTTTGAGGTGATCCATCTCAATCCGGCTCGCCACCGCCCGGGTAGCCGCGCGGGTGCCCTTACGGGCGGCGAGGCCACCACTGACGATCTCAAAGCGGTTGGCCTGGGCGGAGCTGGCCAACCAGGCGCGATCTTGCGGGGAGACAGTGCCCATCACCGAGCGACCGGTCACCGGGCGCGGGTACGGGGTCGGGCCAGCGGGCGAGGCGGCCTGAGCGGTCGCGGGCACCGCCGCGATGATTGCCGCGCAGCCACCGCTGACGCAGAGGCGAACGAGCTTCTTCACGCCCACACCTCCTGTAAGGTTGCGACTTAGCGTCTTGTAGCCATTACGCTAAGTACCCGGACGGGAGTGTGGGCAACCGCTGGTGCTCATGGCGCCGTCGCCCGAGCCACGATCCGCCGTCGGCCTGCGCGCCCTTCTCGACGGCTTCCCACGGAGCGTGGCGACGCCCCGCCCGCTTAGCGAATCAGGTGGAACAGGCTTCGGCCGCTGAGGATCTGGACCGTCAGCACGACGCCGACGCAGGTCAGCAGCGGGACGACGACCAGGCGTTCCACCCGGCCGTCGGTCCGCGGGACCAGGACGGTCTCCATCCGCCAGTTCAGCGGCCACAGCAGCAGGCAGCCGCGCGGGGTCAGGCAGTCGCCGATCAGGTGGGCCAGGCAGCCCAGCGCCACCGGGTAGGCGGCGAAGCTCAGGTCGAGGCCGTGCATGAGGTAGACGGCGACGCCGGCGGTCACGCAGTCCTTGACCCCGGAGGCGAACTCGTGCCCCTCGAAGTCGAGGCCGAGCCCGCGCAGCCCGAAGCCGACCAGGATGAACAGCGCCGCCCACCAGCCGTAGCGGACGTGCGACGCCAGCAGGCCCATCAGCGCGCCCATGGCCACGGCGAACGCGAGCGAGTGGGTGGCGTGCCGGTGCCCGCCCGAAGCCCGGCTCACCCAGCGGCACAGGACACGGGTCACCGGGCCGAGGGTGCCGGCGATCCGGCCGTTGGGATGGTCGATGTCGGGCAGCAGGCCCGCGCCCGCCGCCACCACCGCGCCCGCGATCACCTGGTTGGACGACAGGGAGAGCGCGTGCGAGCCCAACCACTCCGTCCGGGTCAGGGCAGGCACCGCCGCCAGCCAGAGGACCGCCCCGGACAGCGCGTGCGTCCGCCCCATCACGGCAGATCACCAATGATCGACACTCGGTGGAGCCTATCGGGCCACCCGGCGCGGCCATCCGCGCAGCGCCGGGGGCCCATCCGTCGCGGATCCGACAATCCGCCGCTTGCGCGGGTGGCGGCGCCTGTGCGTGGGCGCGGTCAGGACGCGGCGCGCTGTTCGCCCGGATCGCCCCGGCCGGGCGGGACGTGGGCGGCGGCCGGAGCGGCGCCCGTCGGAACGAGGGGCGGCCCGGCGGATGTCGGGGCGGCTTGCGGGGCGGCTTTCCGGGCGGCTTTCCGGGCGGCTTTCGGGGCGGCTTTCGGGGTGTCGGCCCAGCGCGGGCGGCGCCGCTGGACGGGGCGCTCGAGCAGGTAGAACGAGCCGGCCGCGAGCGCGGTGGAGATCGCCCCGACGGCGAGGATCGCCGGCCACCGGCCGAGCGCGCGGGTCAGGTCGTCCCCCCAGTAGACGACCACCGGGAAGTGCCACAGGTAGAAGCCGTAGGAGATGCGGCCGAGCCACGCCAGCGGGCGGGTGGCCAGGGCGCGGTAGAGCCCGCCGGTCGCCGGGCCCACCTCCGCGGCGAGGATGACGAGGCCCGCGAGCAGGGCGACAACCGTGTAGCCGCCGTAGGACAGCGACACCGGGCGCGGGCCCCAGCCGCTGGGCGGCGCGGTCGTCATCGCCACAGCCAGCAGCGCGACCGCGACGGGGCCGGCGACCGGAAGCACGGCGGCGACCCGGCCGAGCCGGCGGCGGGCCGCCAGAACCGCCGGGGTCACGCCGGCCGGCCCGGGGCGGGCGGCGCGCAGCCAGGCGGCCAGCGCGCACCCGGCCAGCAGCGAGTCGGCCCGGGTGTCGAGCGCGAAGTAGGTCCGGGTCGCCGACGCGCCGAAGGCGCCCAGGACGTCGCGCCACAGCATGATGACGACCACCGCCGTGAGCAGGAGCGACGGCAGCCGGCGGGCGACCCGTCCGCACCGGCACAGGGCGACCAGCGCCAGCGGCCAGAGCAGGTAGAACTGCTCCTCCAACGACAGGGACCAGGTGTGCCCGAGCCAGCCGGCGCCCATGTTCTGGCGCACGACCTGCCAGTAGTTGTTGAGGTAGAGCAGCGAGGCGACGAGGCCGCGCAGGAACTCGTCGCGCTCGTCGGCGCTGCCCGTACCCAGCAGGACGACCACGGTGAGGCCGACCGCGGCCAGCAGCCAGAACGCGGGCAGCAGCCGGAAGGCGCGCCGGGCGTAGAACCGGGTGAGGGAGACCCGGCCCGTCCGGTCCCGCTCGGCCAGCAGCTGACCGGTGATCAGATAGCCGCTGAGCACGAAGAACACGTCGACGCCGAGGTAGCCGCCGCGCAGCCCCTCCAGGTGGAAGACGAGGACGCTGAGCACGGCGAGTGCCCGCAGGCCGTCCAGGGCCGGGTTGTGCACGCCGCGACGGGCGGACGGCCGGGCCGGAGGGCGGGCCGAGACCGCCGCGCCGCGCCCTCCACGCTCCGAACGATGGTGGTGCTCATCCATCCGCCCTCCTCCGGGGCCGTCCCCTGCTCATCCCCTGACCCATTCGCGGCTTTTAGTCCGGCCAAACCCCGATATCGAACCCAGTCGCGGTTGGGTCCCGCCTGACCGCGCGCCGCGGGTCAGCTGACCGCGAGCCGCGGACTGCCTGCCCCGGGGCCCGCCGGTCGCCGGTCGCGGCCGACCGTTACTCACGGAACGGATCCGATTCGTTACGCAATCTTTGGCGCGGACGGCGCGGGGACGGCGGCGACCCGCCGACGCCCCCCGGGCTGGATTTCGCCACCCCGCGCGGGACGGGCGGCGGTGACCTTCGGACCGGGTCACCATCCCTTTCCCTGCTGTACCTACTAGTACGTACACTGCTGCCGTGAGCACTTCGGACCGCCTCATCGACAGCACCCGCGAACTGCTGTGGGAACGCGGCTATGTCGGCACGAGCCCGAAGGCCATCCAGGACCGGGCCGGGGCCGGGCAGGGCAGCATGTACCACCACTTCCGCGGCAAGCCCGACTTGGCGCTCGCCGCGATCAGCCGGACAGCGGCCGAGCTGCGGGAGGTGGCCGAAGGGCTGCTGGCCGGCCCCGGTACCGCGCCCGAACGGGTCGCGGCCTACCTGCGGCGCGAGCGCGAGGTCCTGAAGGGCTGCCCGATCGGCCGCCTGACCCAGGACCCGGACGTGATGGCCGACGAGAGCCTGCGCCGCCCGGTCACGGAGACGTTCGCCTGGCTGCGCGGACGGCTCACGGACGTCCTGGCCGAGGGGCGCGACCGAGGCGAGCTCAGCCCGGCACTCGACCCGGCCGCGACCGCCAGCACGATCACCGCCGTCCTGCAGGGCGGCTACGTCCTGGCCCGCGCGGCCGGCTCGACCGAGCCGTTCGCCCAGGCCGTCGACGGCGTGCTCGGCATGCTTGCCGCCGCGTGCCCACCCGCCGGCCCGGCCGACCTCCCAGCCGACCTCCCAGCCAACCTTCCGCCCAGCTGACGAACCGATCGCGAGGTCGAGCTCCGATGTACGCGAAGCAGTACGAGATCACGCTGCCCGCCGACTACGACATGGGCATCATCCGCCGGCGGGTGGCCGTGGGCGGCCCCGCGCTCGACGACCGGGCCGGGCTGGGCCTGAAGGCCTACCTCGTCCGCGAGCGCGGCGCCCACTCGCCGGTCAACCAGTACGCCCCGTTCTACCTGTGGCGGGATGCCGGCGCGATGGCCCAGTTCCTGGTGGGCGGAGGCGGCTTCCAGAACATCGTCCGGGACTTCGGCCGCCCGGCCGTCCACCACTGGACGGGCCTGGCCGTCGTGGCCGGCCCCGCCCGCGACCGGGTCCCCTGGGCCGCCTCGCGCCGCCTGACGACGATCCCGGCCGGGCCCGAGCCGGGCGGCTACCACGAAGCCGGCTCGGTCGCCGGCGAGATCGCGGGCCTGCGCGCCCTGGCCCGGCGGGACGGCGTGCACACGGCCGCGCTCGCGCTCGACCCGCTGGGCTGGCGCCTGGCCCGGTTCGTCCTGTGGAGCGACGCGCCGGCTCCAGACCCGGAGGCCACCGAGCGCTACGACGTACTGCACCTGTCCGCGCCGGAGATCGGGAAGCTGCCGGACGGCCGCGTCTGGTAGGCGGTCAGGCGAAGGCGGCGGCGTTGCGGGCGGCGGTCAGTGCTGGGCGAACTGGCTGTTCGTCGTCTGGACCGCGTTCGGCGCCAGGTTCACGCTGTCGACGAGCTGCTGGCCGTAGACATCGGTGATCCGGACCGGGTAGGGACCCGCGCCCAGGCCGTCGGCCTCGAAGAAGTTGTACATCTGGCGCGGTATCGCGACCCACGAGCCGTTCTTACGCACCTCGAGCGTCGCGATCGGGTTGCGGTGGTTGCGGACCTGGAGCGACACCCACCACTGGGACGACTCCTTCTTGACCTTGAACTGGACGTTGCCGATGCCGGCCGGGCTGGCCAGCCGCCAGGTGATCTTGTTGATCCGCCCGACGGCGCCGCCGGAGACGCGGTCGAACGCCTGCTTGCTCATGTCGAGCTGGCCCGGGACGCACTCCGGGCAGCGATCGGTGACCAGGACCGTCGTGGTGCCGCCGGGCCCGGTGACCTCGAGGTAGGCGCCGCAGGCTCGGGCGCCGTCGTAGTCCTGCTCGTTCATCGCCACGACCGGCACCGGCGGGTTGGCCGAGGCGTCGAACAGGCAGTTGCCGGCGCCGTTGCCGACGCCGTAGAGCGTCGCCGGTCCGGAGTAGACAACGCCGGGCCGGATCCGCCCGGCCGCGACGGGGACGGTCGCCGGCGCGGGGGCCGCCGCCGGGCTCGTCGGGACGGGCGCGGGGGCGGCGGTGGCCGCGGCCGGCGGGGCGACCCGCCCGGTGGCGCCGCCGAGGGGGATGACGGGCACCTGCTGGAGTATGAGGGTCGCCGACGGCGACGCCGACGGCGACGGCGCGGCCGGCCCGGTCGTCGACGCGGAGGTCGCGGCCGTCGGCGGCGGGTCCGTGGCGGCGATCGGCTCGGTCGAGGTCGCGGCGGCCGCGGGGGTGGCCGCGTCCGCCGGCGGCACCTGGGACGGGCCGGCCGGAGTGAGAGCTGCCCCGGCCGACGCCTGGCAGCCCGCGACTGCCAGCAGCGCGGTCATCGCGGCGGCCGCGCCGAGCGCCGCCCGCCGCTGGGGCCGGGCCTCGCGGGAACGGACGCGGGAAACGAGGGACACGAACACAGACCTCCCGGGCGGGCCGCGTCCACCGGACGCGGCGCTGTACCCCCCGGTACCCCCAGCACCTAGCCAGGGAGAGGCTAGTTGGTGCCCCTTCACGCCCGTCACCTCCCCTCGCCTTACGCCGCCCGCTGGGTGTTCGTTGGGTCTCGGTAGTGATGTTCAGTCGACGAACAGAGCGGGGTCGACGTGGCGCAGCCGGCCCGGCTCGGCCACGACGTCGATCTCCGTGATGCGCCCGGCCCGGACCCGGAAGCCCAGGACGGCGACCACCCCCAGCTCCGGGGACACGACGGCGAGCCCGGGACGGCCGTTGACCAGCGCCGCCCGGCCGTGCGGCGCCATCGGGGCGAACTCCGACGCCCGGCCGGCCACCGCCCGCGCGCCCCGCAGCTCCCGGGCGGCGGACGGGCCGGTGTCGACCCGCAGGACGACGTCGGGGTCGAGCACCCCGAGCAGGCGTTCCAGGTCCCCGTCGCGGGCGGCGGCCTGGAACGCCGCGACCAGCCGGCGTTGCTCGGCCGCGTCGACGCCGGCGGCGGGTGACTGGGCGCCGCGCAGGCGGCGGCGGGCCCGGCTGGCCAGCTGGGTGGCGGCGGCCGGGGACCGCCCGAGGATCCGGGCGATCTCGTCGAAGGGCACCGCGAACAGGTCGTGCAGGACGAACGCCAGGCGTTCGGCCGGCCCGAGCGCCGCCAGGACGGCGGCCAACGCGAGGCCGACCGCCTCGGCCAGCAGCGCCTCCTCCTCCGGGTCGCCGCCGCCGGCCGGCGCGACCAGCGGCGGGGTGACCACCGGTTCGGGCAGGTCGAAGCCCACGGGGTCCTCCCGGCGGGAGCGGCGCGCCCGCAGCTGGTCGAGGCAGATACGGGCGGTGACGGTCGTCAGCCAGCCGGCCAGGTTCTCCACCTCGCCGGGCGCGGTCCGGCTCAGGCGCAGCCAGGCGTCCTGCACCGCGTCGTCCGCCTCGCTGAACGACCCCAACAGGCGGTGGGCCAGCGCCCGCAGCCGCGGCCGCTCCGCCTCGAACGCCTCGGCCAGCGTGTCCGTCATGTCTGCCCTCCCGGCTCCGTCATACCGAATGACGAACGGCGCGGGCCCGACCTGACCGACCAGGCCGGGACGGCCGACATCACGACCGGCGGGAGAACATCAGCATGAAGCTCACGATCGTGGCGGCGACCGGCGGCATCGGCCGGCTGCTGCTCGCCCAGGCCCTGGCCGACGGCCACGAGGTGACGGCGGTGGCCCGCCGGCCCGAGGCGGTGCAGCCGCCGCCCGGACGGGTGGTGGCCGCGGACCTGGCCATCGCCACCGCGGACGACCTCGTGCCGGCCGTCGCCGGCGCGGACGCGGTGCTGTCCGGGCTCGGCGGCCACAGCCGGCACGACACCGACGTGGCCACCCACGGCACCGAGGCGATCATCGGCGCGATGCGGGCGACGGGTGTCTCACGGGTCGTCGTGGTCAGCGCGGCGCCGATCGGCACCGTCGCCTCCCCGGCCCGGCCGAACCCGCCGCGCCACGACCCGGGCGAGGGCCCGCTCATGCGGCACGTGCTGAGCCCCGCGATCAAGGCCGTCCTGCGCGGCCACTACGCGGACCTGGCCCGGATGGAGGACGCGCTGCGGGCCAGCGGCCTCGACTGGACGATCGTGCGCCCACCGAAGCTGACGAACGGCCGGCTGACCGGGGCGTACCGCACGGCCTACGGACACAACCTGCGCGGGGGCACCGCCGTCTCGCGCCGGAACGTCGCGGACTACATGTTGCGCGCCGTCACCGATCCGGCCAGCGTCCGCGAGACGGTCGGCATCGCCGGCTAGGCCGACGGCTCGCGACCGCCGGGTCCGGGCGCGGCCTCGCGGCCCGGCGCCGGCATGACGGACAGCTCGCGTCCTGACCGTCCCGGGCTCGGTGCCGTGACGCCGCCGGACATCCGAGCCGCGCGGGCCGTCTCGCCCTCCCCTCACGGCCGGGGAGAGAAGCGGTCGCCGTCGCGGCGGACGCGCATCGCCCGCTGCCCACCGAAGTGACCGGGCACGAGCAGGGCGTCCGTGTCGGCGGCCTGGGCGAGGATCCGCTCGCGGGTCCTCGCGGCCTGCCGCGGGTCGTGGCAGAAACAGCTGGAGACGGCCGGCTCCCAGAACTGGGCCGGACTGTGCAGGAGATCGCCGACCAGCAGCGCCCGCTCGCCGCCCGAGGCGACCGTGACGACCCCGGCGCCGGGGGTGTGGCCGGGAGCGAGCTCAAGCCGGAGCCCCGCGTCGACGGTGTACGCATCATCCCAGATCTCGGCCTGGCCGGCCCGCAGGACGGGCGCGATCGACTCGGCGAACACGCGGGCCGACCGCCCCGGCTGCTCGGTCAGCGTGTCGGGGTCGAAGAATTCGAGGTCGGGGCGGGAGAACAGGTAGCGGGCGTGAGGAAACGTCGGGGTCCAGGCGCCGTGGGAGTCCAGCCCGGTGTTCCCGCCGACGTGGTCGGCGTGCAGATGGGTGCAGATCACCAGGTCGACGTCGGCGACGGTGACACCGGCGGCGGCCAGGCCGGCCGGCAGGTCCCCGCCGGCCGGCGCGTCCGGCGGGAGTGATGAGGGGTTCAGGCCCGTGTCGACGAGCACCGTCCGGCCGGAGCCGCGCAGCAGCCAGCTCTGGACGGCGATGCGCACCCGGCCGGTGTCGGGATCCCAGTGCGCCGGCGCCAGCCGAGAGCGGTGCGCCGTCCAGGTTCCGGGATCGGTGCCGGGGAAGAACTCGGGGGCCGGGAGCGCCCAGTGCTCGACCTGTGGGATATGCGTCAGCGAGACGTCACCCACGTGCAGCGTGTCCATGACGGAAGCCTGGACGGGCCGCCCACCGCGCGAAAGAAGGCACCTTGATGTCCACTGCCCAGCCGCCTACCGCCCAGCCGCCCACCGCCGAGGCCGCCGTGACCGAGCGGGAGCGCCAGGACTGCCCGGTGACGGGCGTCCTGCGCCGCGTCGGTGACAAGTGGAGCCCGGTGGTCATCCGGGTCCTCGCCCGGCGTCCCCACGGCTTCAACGAACTGGACCGGGCTATCGAAGGGATCAGCCGCCGGGTGCTGACCAGGACCCTGCGCGGCCTGGAGGCCGAGGGCTACGTCCACCGGGCGGCGGCGGGCGGGCGGCCAGCCCGCGTCGAGTACTCCCTGACCGAGCGGGGCGACTCCCTGCGCCAGCAGCTGCTCGGACTCGGCCAGTGGGCTCTCGCGCACCGGGACGCGACCGCCGAAGCCGCCGGTCCGGCGCCGGCCTGACGCGCTCTGTAGTAGCGTTTCGCGGGGATTGGGGAGCACGCGAACGGGCTCCGTCCCCGGCCAACCGCCCGAGCTGGGGCCGGGGCCGGGACCGCGGGAATTCCTGTCCGCCCGGACCGGCGGACGTTCGAGTGCCACCGGACCGGTCGTCAGCCGGCGCGCTTCCACAGGTGGATCGGCGCGGCCAGCGCCCGCGTCCCGCCCCGGACGGCCCCGGTGGCGCCGCGCGCCACCAGCTGCTCGAAGCCGTCCACCGCGCCGCGCACCGGACGGCGGAGAATCCCCCGCGCCGGGCGGACGGGCACGAACTCGTCGTCGCCGAACTCGCTGACGCCGGCGGGGGCCAGCGTCTCGATGTAGTAGCTCGGGAAGTGGTCGACGATGTTGTACGGCAGCATCCGGTCCAGCTGGCCGATCTGGCCGGCCGGAAAGCCGGCGAAGGCCAGTTCCAGGCCCGCGATGGACAGCATCTGACTCACCGGGCGGTTACGTCCGTCCGCTCGTCCGTGGCCGTCGTGGGTCCGGGTCCAGGCACCGCCGGCCTCGGTGCGGCGGTATTCCACCCCGAAGTGGGTGAATGCGCCGGTCTCGGCCGACGGCACGCGGGGGACGGGATCCTGGCGGTTGACGAACCGGACCAGCGGGGCATGGCCGTGCATCGAGGCGCCGTACAGGTCGACGAGGCTCTGCGAACCGACCATCGGCTGCCCGAACGTGTACACCGCGCGCAGCGCGTTGCCCAGTTCCTCATAGAGCGGGTTGGTCGCCAGCATCACGCCCATGATGGCCGCCATCGCGCCGCCCAGGCTGTGGCCCGTGACGTAGAGCGCCGGCGGTTCGGGAAGGGGCTCGAGGTCGCCGCCTCTCGCCGGCCCGGCCCGGTGTATGTCCTGGCCGGCCAGGGCGTACCGGAGCGTCTGGAGGACTGCCGCGCGGGTGGCCCGGACATTGCGGTAGAAGCCGACATGGAGGTCGTAGGCGTCCGCCCCGGCCCCCTGGATCAGCACCTTCTCCGGTTCGCGTGAATGGACCTCGACGTCCAGCAGCCAGTTCACGATGTTTGTCGGTTCGGTGCCCCGGTAGACGAGTATGACCACTTTCTTGTCGAGGCTCTGCACGATGGTCGCGGTGGAGCGGACGAGCATGGCGTCGATGTACTCCGCGACGACCCGGGCCCGGTTGGGCAGGCCGAGGCGCGCCAGCATCTCCGACACCGCGTTCGTCGTGCCGCGGCCGCGCTCCGACGCCGGTCGGGCCGGCCGGCCGTCGTCCGGGACCGGGCTGAGCGTCTCGTACGAATATCCCGAGCAGACGGCCATCAGATGCCGGATGTAGGTGTCCTCGGCCCGGTCCGACGGTTTCATGGGCTCGGCCAGATAAGCGCCTATTCCGCCCGCGCCGACGTCCGGCCCGAGATCCGGATAGACCGACCGGGCCGCCGGCGACCCGCCGTACGGCTTGAAGTACTCCGGCCGGAGAACTCCGTAGTCGCGGACCAGCATCTCCGCCTCCCCCCGCGCCGTCGCGCCAGTGCCGGTACCGGTGCCAGTCGTGGCGGTGCTGTTGGAAAGGATTCCCCTGACGTCCGGGCGTCAACATACGGACAACCGCGGCTCCCGGTCGTGTCAGTCCGGCTTCCGCCACCGTCATTCTCACGGGCGGTTCTCAGGGGCGGTTCTCACGGGCGTAGTGGCCGGGAGTGAACGTTCCTGCCCGACAGCCGGCCGGCGCCCGCGCGGGCGGCTACAGGTTCGCGCGGAGCCAGTCGCTGACCAGCCGGTCGACGGTCCGGGCCAACGGGAGCTGGGGCGCCGGCTCGAGGCCGGGGCGTTCGGCCAGCGGATGGTCCAGGCCCGTGATCGTCATCAGCAGGGCCCTGGCCGGGTCGCGGTGCTCGGCCTGCAGCGCCGTGACGAGCTGGCCGGCGTCGGCCCGGCTGGTCGGGTAGTCGAGCGAGCCGCTGACCACGAGGACGGCCGGCGGCGGCGTCCGGCCGCCGACCAGCCCGGCGTGGGCCACGAAGTCCAGCCGGTCGGCCGCGGCGCGCGCCCGCTCGCCCCAGTCGTAGGACGTGCCGGCCGCCGCCGTGAGGACCTCGACCGCGGTCCGCGCCCGGATGGCCGGGTTGACCAGCGCGACCACCGCCACCTCGACCGGCAGCCGGGCCACCACGTTCAGCGCGACGGTCCCGCCGAGGGAGGCGCCGACGACTCCGATCGGCCCCGCCGCGACCGGGAACCGCTCCCGCAGCTCCCCGAGCGCAGGCGGGAACTCGTCGGTGGCCTGCCGGACGACGGGCTCGACGTATCCCAGCATCGGCTCGGCCAGCGCCGTCTCGTACCCGTCGGCCTTCGTCCGCCGCCCGACCCACGGCATACCCAGATGCACCCGCCAGGCCGGCACCGCGGCCAGCGGGAGCGCGGCGGCGAACGCGGCGTCCGAACGGGGCGCGTCCATCATGTGCCAGGTCACGACCAGCGGCGCCTCGACGTCTGGGCCGCCGGCCGGCGGCAGGGCCGTGAACGGGACGCCGGCCGCCCAACCCGTGATCGCTTCGAGGTTCGGGGCAGCCGTGGTCTCCGTCATGCCGACCACGCTAGAGGGGCGGGGAAGGCTCGGGAGCGGCACTCCGCTGGCAGCGGATTCCGTCTGCCCAGGGCAGACAGAGGATCCCCACTCCTCCACCGGCTCAGCGGGGGCAGCCGGCCCAGGCTGTCTGGTCGAGGATGTCGGTGGGCAAGGGGGTGGGGCAGCTGCACTTCGGGCAACCGTAGGGGGCGGGAGGGGGCGGTAGGGGACGCCGCTACCAGGCGAAGTGTTCGGGCGCCGGCCGGTAGCCCGGGAAGATCTCGTCCAGCCGGGCCAGCGCCTTCTCGTCCAGGCGCACGTCGAGCGCCCGGACGGCGTCGTCGAGCTGCCGCTGGATGCGGGGGCCGACGATCGGCGCGGTGACGGCCGGCTGGTGCAGCAGCCAGGCCAGCGCGACGTCGCCGGGCTCGTGGCCGAGCTCGGCGGCAAAGTCCTCGTAGGCCTCGATCTGGGGGCGCCGGGCCTCCAGGGTTGCCGCGGCCCGGCCCTCGAGGCGCCGGCTGCCCTCGCGTTCCTTGCGCAGCACGCCGCCGAGCAGCCCGCTGTGCAGCGGCGACCACGGGATGAGGCCGACGCCGTGGTGCCGGGCGGCGGGCAGCACCTCCAGCTCGACCTCGCGGGTGAGGAGGTTGTAGATCGGCTGCTCGCTGACCAGGCCGAACGTCCCGCGCGCGGCCGCGGCGGCCTGCGCCTGCGCGATGTGCCAGCCGGCGAAGTTGCTGCTGCCGACATACAGGATCTTGCCGGCCGTGACGGCGACGTCGATGGCCTGCCAGATCTCGTCCCACGGGGTGGCCCGGTCGATGTGGTGGAACTGGTAGAGATCGATGTGGTCGGTCTGGAGCCGGGTCAGGCTCGCGTCGAGGGCGCGGCGGATGTTGAGCGCCGACAGCCGGCCTTCGTTGGGCCAATTCCCCATGGCGCTGTAGACCTTGGTCGCCAGCACGGTGCGCTCCCGGCGGCCGCCGCCCTTCGCGAACCAGCGGCCGATGATCGATTCCGTATAGCCCCTGCCCTCACCCCGGCCCGACACGCCGGCCGAACGCAGGCCGTAGGAGTTGGCCGTGTCGAAGAAGTTGATGCCGTGCTCATGGGCCGAATCCATGATCTTGTGGGCATCGTCCTCGCTGGTCAGCGGGCCGAAGTTCATCGTGCCGAGGCACAGGCGCGAGACGGACAGACCGGAGCGGCCGAGCTGGGTGAACTGCATCGTGGGCGGCGTCCTCTCGATCACGGATCAGCCCACGCCGCGCACGGGCGGGCGGTATGCCGGCATCGTCGAGTCTCCCCCTTCGGTCTCGCTCCAGGTCAGCCCGGGGCATCTCGCGCGGATCAGGCCCTGGCTCGTTCGCCGCGGGAGCCGCGGGCGACAAGTGCCGGTTCGAAGGTAATGCTGACCGGTACGGCTGGGGGTCCACGACGAGTTCGGCCGCCCGCCGGCCCAGCCGGTAGACGGGTTGATCGACCACGGGTTGATCGACCACGGTGATGCCGAGCGCGGGCGCCCAGGCGAAGTCGTCCATCGTCAGGAAGGCGATGTCGTCGGGAACGGCGATTCCTCGCGCGGTGGTGGCCGCCCGCGTAGTCGGTGGAGCTCGTGTCGACCAGTTCCGCGGACAGCGTCCCGCCGAGGCGTACGGCACCGTCGACGAGATCGTCGACGGTGCCGGAATGCTGGTATCCGGCGGCGACGAGGTCACCCGCAAACACGACCAGCAGGCGAGAACCTGCCGCCGGGTCCGCGGCGACATCGGCGTCCTGCTCAGCGAAGCGCGGTTCCACTTCCGCCGGCCCGACCTGACACCGGAAGAAGGACATCCTGGCCATCGATCCCATACCGGAATCAACATTCTGGCGTTCTGATCGATGATCGACTCGCCTGCCGGCGATCGCTCGCCATATGCTTTCGCCGCAAACGACTCACCGGTTTTGAGCCAGAGCCTTCCCCAAGTCTCCAGCGTCTTTGCCACGCCACTCGGCACTCACGCCGGTGACATTTTCCGCTCGCGCTACCGAGGAGTGTCCCGTGTCATCCTTCACACCCGTGACGGAGATCGCCAACCTGCCCCGTCGCCCGAGCGCGCTGCATGTGCTCCGACAACATGCCGCCGAACGTCCGGGGCGTGAAGCCGTCACCTTCATTCGTGACCACGACAACCCCGACGGATCAGACACGTTGACATACAGTCAGCTCGATTCAGAAGCTCGCCGTGTCGGCTCCTGGCTACAGGACCGGTGCCAGCCTGGCGATCGGGTGCTTCTGGTCTACCCGCCCGGCCTGGGTTTCGTCACCGCATTCTCCGGGTGTATGTACGCGGGAGTCGTCGCGGTACCCGCGCCTGTGCCAGGCCGGTACAAGCATCACCAACGCAGGCTCAGCGGTATGGTCACCGACGCGGGCGCGCGCATCGCCCTCACGGACACCAGCCAGCTGGCCGAGGTGCGCAGATGGAGCGCGGGCTACGCCCCGGAACTGGCGGCGTTTGCCACCGACGATCCCAACCTGGGCGACCCTTCCGCCTGGCGGGAACCGCCCGCCGCCGCGCGGTCGCTGGTGCTGCTCCAGTACACGTCTGGGTCGACCGGCGACCCCAAGGGAGTCATGGTCCACCATGGCAACCTGCTGCACAACGCCGACAGCTTCCGGCGAACGCTCGGGCTGGACGGGCAGACCCGTTTCGGAGGGTGGATACCTCTGTACCATGACATGGGGCTGCTGACTCAGCTGATGCCCGCGTTGCTCTTCGGCAGTGCCTGCGTGCTGATGTCGCCAGAGGCTTTCCTGAAACGACCACATGTCTGGCTTTCCGCGATCGACCAGCACGGCCTGAACTTCTCCGCCGCCCCCAACTTCGCCTACGAACTCTGCGTACGCAAGATCGACGAATCGTTGACCGCGGATCTGGACCTGTCTCGCTGGCGGTTCGCCCTCAACGGGTCGGAACCCATTCAGGCCTCCACGCTGCGCGACTTCGCCGAACGATTCGCGGCCAACGGATTCCGCGCCGAGGCTTTTGCTCCGAGTTATGGCATGGCGGAGGCGACAGTCTACGTCTCCGGTTCGACCGGCCGGCCGCTGGTCGTTGAACAGGCCGATCCACAGGCACTGGAAAAGAACGACATACGGCCGCCCGAGCCCGGCGATTCTGCACGAGAGATCGTCAGTTGTGGTTTCACCACCGAATTCGACCTGCGGATCGTCGACCAGGACACCGGGCGGGTTCTTCCTGACGGCGTCACGGGCGAGATCTGGCTGCGTGGCGCCAGCGTCGCGGTGGGTTACTGGGGGCGTGACGACGCGACGGAGAAGACTTTCCAGGCGCGGACCGCCGACGGCGACGGCCCCTATCTGCGCTCTGGCGACCTCGGGGCAGTCATACGGGGCGAACTGTACGTCACCGGTAGAATCAAGGATTTGCTGATCGTGCATGGACGAAACCTCTACCCGCACGACATCGAACATGAGCTGCGGCTCGCCCACCCGGAACTCGCCACCCTCGCCGGGGCGGTGGTCAGCGTCGCCGCGCCGGACGAACAGGTCGTCGTCATGCACGAGATCCGCGGCCGCCATTCCGATGAGAGGCTGCGGGAGATCATCGGCGGCATGCGCGCCACCGTCTCCCGCGAGTTCGGAGTACGAGCGGCGGGAGTCCTGCTCCTGCGACCGGGGGCCGTGCGCCGGACGACCAGCGGCAAGATACAGCGCGCGGAGATGCGCAACCTGCTGCTGCGCGGAGATCTGACCCCGGTGTATCAGGAGTTCGAACCAGAACCGCGGGCCGTGCTTGACGGTGGACGGGCGTGACCGCGCTCGCCTCCGGGCGGCCGTCCACCGGCGCGGCCGCGGCGAATGAGTCGTCGCTGCCCGGAAGGGTCGCCGCCACCATCGCCGCGGCCAAAGCCGCCCCCATCGCCGCCGCCAGCGCCGCCCCCTTCGGGACCGGTCTGATCGCGGACGGCGCGGACGCGCCCTTCTCCCCCGTCCGCCGCGCGACGCTCGACACGCGCGATGCGTTCCCCGACGCCGAATGCGCCGTCCTCGACGCATCCGGGGTGGCGGCCGCGTATGTGCCGGCCGCCCTCGGCGGCGCCGACGGCGGTCTCCCGCTGCTGGTCGACACGCTGCGCACCGTTTCCGGCGAAGACCTCACCGTCGCGGTAGCCCACGTGAAGACGTTCCTCGGCGGCGTCAGCGTCTGGGTGTCCGGGCATCCGGACCAGCAACAACACCTGGCCAAGCTCATTCTGGACGGTGCCGTCGTCTCCTGGGGCCTGACCGAACGCGAGCGGGGCAGCGACCTGCTGTCCGGTCAACTCAGCGCAACGCCCAACCCGGGCGGCGGCTGGCGGCTCGACGGCGAGAAATGGCTGATCAACAACGCCACTCGGGCCCGTCTGATCTGCGTCCTGGCGCGAACCAGCCCGGCCGGCGGTCCCCGCGGCTTCAGTGTGTTCCTCGTCGACAAGCACAGCCTGTCCCCCGGCACCTGGCGGTGCCTGCCCGCCGAGCCGACCCACGGCATCCGGGGCGCCGACATCAGCGGTATCGCCTTTGCCGGCGCCGAAGTGGCGGCCGACGCCCTCATCGGACCGGTGGGCAGTGGCATCGAGACAGTGCTCCTGGGCCTTCAGCTGACCAGGATCGCCTGCGTCTCCCTCTCGTTGGGAGCGGGCGATCACGCCCTCCGGCTGGCTCTGGAACTCGCCGGGCACCTTGAGCTGCACGGCACCCCCCAGCTGAGGCTGCCCCATGTCCGGCGGGCCCTTGGCCGGGCCGGGGCCTCGCTGGCACTCGCGGAAACGGCCGCGACGATGGCGGCGCGGTGCGCCCACGCCCTGCCGGGCGAGGCGAGCGTGGTGTCCTCGATCGCGAAGGCATGTGTGCCCATCCTGATCCAAGAAATGATCGCGGAACTCGCCGACATACTCGGAGCCAGCGCCTTCCGGACCGACGGCCCCGACCACGGAGCGTTCGAGAAGCTGGAACGCGACCACCGCATCGTGCCCATCTTCGACGGCAGCACACCGGTCTGCCGCAATGCGCTCTTCAACCAGTTCCCCACCCTGGTCGACGCGCACCGCGCCGGCCGGGTCGCGGACGCCGGGCTCAGCATCGCGGCGGATCCGGCCGCGCCACTGCCGGACCTGGACACCGCGGCGCTGAGCCTGGTCAGCCGGACCGGCTGCTCTGTCGTCCAGGCACTCCCCGGGGCCGTCCAGCGGCTGGCCGCGCGCGCCGGGACGCACGGCGGCGCGGCGGCGCGGATGCTGGGCCTCGCCCAGCGGCTGAGCAGTCTCACCGACGAGGTAACCACTCGCATGGCCGGGATACGCCCCAGCGCTCGGTCCGTCCCCGCCGAGGCGTTCGCGCTCGCCCGACGCTACGAACTGTGTTTCGCGGGGGCGGCCGCGATTCACCGCTGGCTGGCCCAGCCGACGGCATCCACCGGGGGCCTCCGCCTGGAGGCGGCGCTCGGGCGGGCCATCCAGCTCCTCGACCCCGGCCAGGCGGAGCCAGCGGACGTCCTCGCCGCGGATCTGTTGACCGCGCCAGTGGCGGCGGGAGCGGGAGCACGATGACCGGCAGCCTCACCGGCCCCGGCCAGGCAACCGCCGCATCCCCCGTATCAGAGCTGGAGCGGCTGCTCGGCGACGCCACCGTGCCGGGCAACGCGGTCGGCAATGCCACCATCCTCGCGGCCGACGAGCGGTGCGAGACGCTCGCCGAAGGCGAACGGCTGCTGGGCCGCTCCGGCTTCAACGCCCACTGGGTGCCCGCCGAGCTCGGCGGCCGTTTCCACCGCCTCGACGGTCTCATCGAGGTAATCCGAACGGTCTACCGCCGCGACCCCGCCCTCGGTCTGGGCTACGGCGCCGGATCGTTCATCGCCGCCGTAAACGTGTGGGCGGCGGGCTCGCCGCGGCAGCGGGCCGACCTCGCCACGCTGCTGTTGCGAGGCGGCCGGGCCGCCTGCTCGTATCGTGCGCTGGCGGGGGGCGACGGCCGGGGCGGCACCAGCCTTGTCGCCTTTCCCACGCCTGGTGGCCGTGGACGGCTGCTGACCGGGCGCGCCGAATGGATCGTGAACCCGCGACACGCCGACGCGCTGGTGCTGTTCGCCCGCACTGATTCCGCGCCGGGCGAGCGGAGCCATTCCCAGCTTCTGGTGCACAGGTCCTTCCTGCTCGGAGCGCACGCCCGCCACCTCGGCCGCGCCAGGCTGGCCGGTATGCGCGGTGTGGGGTTCGGCGGCGTCGAATTCGCCGCCTGCCCGATACCCGACAGCGCCGTCGTCGGCGTGCTCGGCGGGGGAACGGAGACAGCGCTCCGTTCGTCCGCGCTGGCCCGGATCGCCCTCACCGGAATGACATGCGGTCTCCTCGACACGGCCCTGCGCACCGCGCTGCGCTGCCTGGCGGGCCGACGCCTGTACGGCGGGACCGCGGCCGACCTGCCCCTGACCAGGACCGTGCTGGCCGAGGCGTTCGCCGACCTGATACTGGCCGACGCCTTCACCGTTGTGGCGGCACGCGCGGTGCACACCGCTCCGGCCCGGGCGCTGACCTACGCGGCGGCGGTGAAAGCCCTGGTGCCCCGGGTACTGATCGACGCGCTCGACCGCCTGTCTGGCCTGCTCGGCTCGCAGTTCTATCTGCGGACCGGGAGATACGCCATTTTCCAGAAACTCCTGCGCGACGCCCTGTCCTCCGCCTCCGAGCCCGCGCCCAGAACCACCAGCCTCGCGGACCTGCTCCCACAACTGCCGCTCGCCGCCCGTGGCGGCTGGTCCCAACCGGACGCGGAGCCGCTCGCGGAGCAGACCTTCCGGCTCGGCGCCGATCTGCCTGGCCTGCGCTATGACGCGCTGTCGGCGGCCGCCTCAGGTGACGATCCCCTGGCCCGTTCGCTCGCCGCCGACGCCGACCGGCTTCGGCCCGACAGCGATGATCGGCTCGAGCATGCCGTGGCGTCGCGGGCGCGGGCCTGCCTCCAGGAACTGGCGCGACTGGCCGCCGACTGCTCGGCCCTGCCCACGCCGTACCTGGCTCCCACGGCACCGGCCCACGTCTTCGACCTGGCCGAACGGTGGACGGGCGTGCTGGCGACCGCGGCCTGCCTGGGTCTGTGGCGGTGCAACGGTGGCGAGGGCGACGAGTTCATCGGAGACCCGGTGTGGCCGCTCGCGGCGCTGCACCGGCTCGACGCCCACCTCGGCCGGCACCACGACCCGCTGCCCGAAGAACTCGCCGCGCGCCTCCACACCGAACTCACGCGACGAGAGGAGGCCGGACTCACTTTCGACCTTGCCTGCCATCCGACCAGCGCCTGAGATCACTCCGGAGGTTCGCATGACCGAGACCGTTGACGACGGGACCACCAGGCGCGTCGATGAAGCGGGGCTGCGCGCCTGGCTCCTGGAGTGTGTCGCCGGGTACGTGTTGTTCGATGGGGACATCCAACCCGACCGGCCCTTCGCCGACTACGGCCTGGATTCCGTGTATGCGCTCAGCATGTGTGGCGAGATCGAGGAGCACACCGGCATCGACATCGACCCAGCGATGATCTGGGACCATCCGACCGTCAACGCCCTCACGGACGCACTCGTCGTCCGGCTCAAACAGAGCTCCTGAGGCGGTCGGCCTCTTGCTGGCCTCTTTGCTGGCCCTCTTGTTTGCTGCCCTCGTGCTGTCCGCGCCTGATCGGCCGGCCCCGCGAGGGTGGCTTCTTCAGTTGTTTCCGTCGCCAGATCGACGCCCTGTCGGCCGGCGAGCCTCCACTCAATGTCGTCATCCCGGCGACGGCGTGATGTCGGCGGCATCGTTCTCATGGCTGCACGGCCGGGCTGCCGGTTCGAACAGCTGTCAGTTCCCGTTCGAAGTGTAGGGGTCACGCAGCGGCGCGGAGGTGCGGGCCGAGCGAATCGTCCATTCGGCCTCGGCGGCGGCGCCCGCGGCGATGTACCGCTGGGTCCGGCCGTGCCCGATCTCCTCGATCAGCCCAGCGGCCTTCAGGCCCTGCAGATCCCGTATCGCCTGGTCACGGGTCAGTCCCTCGTCACGGGCATAGGTCACCCGGCGGGCACCCTCCGGGCGAGTCGCGGCGTAGAGGGCCGCGACCCGACCGCTCCCCCAGTCTGGCCGCGGCGACCTGATCGGTCAGAACCCGCCAGACCTCGGCGGCCAGATCGAGCCGCCGCTGGACGAGCTGCGCCCGCAGATGATGCGCGCGCAGGCAGAATCGGACCCAGCCGTGAGCCTCCCGCTCCGGCTGGAAGCTTCCACCCCGCGTCTCGGCCAATGCCGCATAGTAAAGAGCCGTGTTGTGTGGCGACGAGCCGAGCCATTCCTCGATGCTGGCGAACTCGGGGGCCAGGACCAGCTCGCGCGCGAGTACCAGCGTCTGCAGGCAACGCGCCATCCGGCCGTTGCCGTCGCGCCACGGATGGATACTGACCAAGCCTGCGCGGTGGCCGGCCATTGATCCGATACCCGGCGCGCCTGCATACCAGAGCAGGCAGCCGGCCTTTCCACATGATCTGCCCTATTCCCGGACGGGAATTGTCGATCGACATCGCCGCCCGCAGGATCTGGCCCAAGGGATGTGACGAGGAGAGCTTTCATGATCAAAGTTGAACCGCAGGACCTGGCCGACCGCTACGTTGCCCAGTGGACGACGCCGGACGCCGCGCTGCGCCGTGCGGCTATCGAGCGCCTGTGGGCGGAGGACGGCACCCACATGGTGCGGCCGCCGGCGGAGATGCGGGAGGTCGCCGCGGGACTCGGCTTCGAGCACCCGGTGTTTGAGGCCCGCGGGCACGACGCCATTGAGATTCGCGTGGCACGCAGCTATGAGCGGTTCGTCGAGAAGGCCGGGCTCACATTCCGATCGCGCACCGGCGCGATGCGTCTGCACGACGTGGTGCGGATCCACTGGGAGACGGTGTCCGTCGGCACCGGCGACGTGGTGGGCTGGGGTCTGGAGATCGTCGTACTCGACGACGACGGCCGGATCAAGGCCGATTACATGTTCCCGGAGACCTGACCGGGACTCGCCTGCGACACCGGTCCGGCGGCCGCCGAGAGCGCGTCGGCCGTCGCCGGATCGACCGGGAGGAGGGCGGCAGCAGATCACGAGTCTCTGTCTGAATGGTCCTGACCATCGGCAGGCCCCGCTGCGTCAGACGGCCAGCCCGTGCCGATCAGTCCGGCATCAGGCTGGCCGCCACCGTTGCTCCAAGCTCCCAACAGGCATTGCGCGCTGCTTGATCCAAGGCGCTCGTCACGAGGACGGGCGGCAGCACCGGCTTCCACTTCAGGCCGGTGGTGATCGTCTCTACGCCCCGGACCGCGCCGGTCGTATCGCTCGACCCGTGGACGGACGTACAGCCCGTACGGGCGACCCACAGTGGCGTCCAAGGCGGGATAGTAAATGCAGTCGAAGAAATGCTTCAAGGCCCCGCTCATGTAGCCGATATTCGCGGTCGTACCCAAAACATAGCCATCAGCCCCCAGTACATCGGAGACGGAAGCCGACAGAGCAGGGCACACCACCACGCCCACACCTTCGATCGCCTCAGAGCGTCGTCGGACCCGACCTCACCGCCGTGCTCGGCCGACCGGCCCGGACGTTCGCGGACTGGGCCCGTGACAACGCCGGCGCCTTCCGCTGACCGGATCGACCACCTGCGAGCGCGCCCGCCGTGCCGTCGGATTCACCCTCCGGTGAAGCGGGACGCCGCGTCGGCCTTGAGCCGATCGGCGAGAGCATCGACTTCCGCGCGAAGGGCATCGGGCTTGTCTATGGTGAAGGACCAGCCGAGTCCGGCGAGCATCTGGGCCATACCTTCGAGCCTTTCGGCTCGGGCCCTCAACAATACCCCGTCGGACCGTTCGGTGAGTGTGCCGACGGTCGGAGGCAGCCGACGTTTCGCCTCGTCGAGGGTGGTGCGCAACACTACCGCGACCTCGTGCTTCCAGGCCACGGCCGCTATTCCCGCCAGCACGTGTTCGGCAGGGTCGAAGTTGGGCGGCACGTCATAACCGCCCTCAGCCAGACGGACCCGCGCGATGCGGTCAAGCCGGAACGTGCGGACCTCGCCTCGGACGTGGTCGTGCCCCGTCACGTACCACCGGCCCGCGTGGAAGACGAGCCCGTACGCGTCAAGCGACCGTTGACCGCTGCGCCCGTCCTATGTGGTGTAGTCGATGGCCACGGTGCGTCGTTGCTTGGCGGCTTCGGCGAGTTCGAGCAGAACAGGCGCCGCGGGCGGGACGCCTGTTCTGCCGGTTGCGGTGAACCGCGCAGTCGACAGCAGCGCGTCCAAACGGTTCGCCAGTGCGTCTGGCAGGACGCGTTGCAGCTTCGCCGTCGCGCTGTCGGCCGCGGCGACCTCGGTCGTCAGCAGCCCAGAGCGGCAGCCGGCAAGAAGGCCGAGGATGACCACGACGGCCTCGTCGTCGGTCAGCATGAGCGGCGGGAGATTGTAGCTGCGTGCCAACTGGTAGCCACCGTGGCGGCCGCGACGGGCCTCGATCGGGATGCCGAGGTCGGCAAGATGCTCAGCGTAGCGGCGCACGGTCCGCTCATCGACGCCGAGACGCCCGGCGAGTTCACCGACCGTGCGCTGGCCGCCAGCCTGCAACAACTCGAGCAAAGCGAGCACACGAACCGTAGGCCGAGCCAAGATCTCCAACCAATCCGGGCGGATGTGGCTGGTAGCCACCGGAGCCGCCGACCGAATGCCCGAGCGCATCGAGCGACTCGTCTACGTCGACACCGGTCCGCTGCCCGACGGTATGTCGCAAAACGACTTCACGCCCCCCGACCAGCAGACAGCCAACGCCGACCTCGTCGCGAACCACGGTGACGGCTGGCTGCTACCGCCGCCCCCCCTGGGCGCTCGCCGCCCGCGTCCCCGACGTCGACGATCCGGCAATTGAAACACTCACCACCAACTCGGTCCCCCAGCCCTGGGCGACCGCCACCTCACCGGTACGGCTGACCGGCGGGTGGGAGAAGCTGCGCCGGCTGGGGATCCTCAGCACCTTCACCACCGAACAGGTCCACGCCGTGGCGGCAACCATGCCGGCCTTCCGGCACATGACCGGCAACACCTGGCGGTACGCCGAGCTACCCACCTGGCACTGGCCGATGTTCAGCCGCCCCGACGACCTCGCCGAGATCCTGCACGGTGCCACCCGGTAGCCCTCAGCCCGGATCAGCGGTTTCCTTCACCAGCAGGCGCTTCCACTTCAGACCCGTTCGCCCGCACGGCTGGACCAGCCGGCCGAGACAGTTGTGCGGCTGGTTACGCCGCTTCGCCGCCCGGGTTGGGCAGGTCCGGGGTGGTGTTCACCGAGTGGTGTCGGGCGCTAGCCCCGGACTCGGTGCCGCCCAACCCGGCCGGTCCGCGTGGGCGGAGGCTCGCCGCGATCACTACGGCCGCGCAGGCGCTGGCCGCCTCGAACCCGGCATCCGCCTTCACGTCATCCACCGTGGAATGCGCCGCGAAGTCCGGCTCGACGGCGGCGGGCGGCTCTGGCTTAACGACGACGCCTACGGCTCCCCGACGACGCCGGGAGTCCGCCACCGGTGGCAGGACGTGCGCCGCGGGGTTTCTGGCGCATCGACCTCGCCGAGAGCACCGCGCGACGACTTCCGCAACAATCCCTCCTTCATCGTTCAGCGAGCGTCTGTTTGAAGCCGAAGGTCGGCACCAGGCTCGGGTCGCCGAACGCGGTGATGCGGGCGATCCGGGTGCCGATCAGGGTCAGCACCTGGACACCGTATGCCTCGTACTGGCCGTTGCCCGCGCGCTCGTAGATGACGAGGGCGGGCTGGCTGTTGGCTTGGGTGGGCACCATTCGCCATTGGCCCTTGATGCGCAGTACCCGCTTGGCCAGGAAGGCCAGGACGGCCTGCTGGCCGGTGAACCAGGTCGGGATCGGCGGCATCTCCAGCTCGACATCGGCCCGCAGCAGGGACACCAGAGCGTCGGGGTCGGCCCGGGTGAACGCGTCGACGTAGGTGTCGAGCAGGGCTCGCTGGGTGTCGCGGGCGATGCCGAGGACGCGGGTGTCCGCGGCCACGAAGGCGGCGGCGATCGCCCGGCCGAAGCCGCGGCTCGCACCGGTGACGACGGCGGTCGGGAAGGGAACGGACATCGGATACTCCGAGCGGGCTGGTCGGGTTCGGTCCGGATCGAGACCAGCCGTCCGAAGAGAACCCGTCGGGGACGGGGAGTGATGTGAGGCACAGCGAGGCTGCGACCCACGCTCGTCATGTGCCGAGACGGCGGATCAGATGTTCGGGTGCTCGACGGTGAGCACGATCTTGCCGAAGGTTTGACCGGTCTCGCCGATCTCGTGGGCTTTCGCGGCCTGCTCCAGCGGCAGCACGGTTCTGACGTGCGGACGCAGCCGGCCGGCCCGAACCAGTTCGACGAGTGCCGAAAGGCCCGCGTAGTCGGGTTCGACGAGGGTGAACCCGGCATGGATCCCGAGTTGCTCGGCCTGTGGTCGCAGGGCGTCGTCCGCCGGCGACGCGAGCGAGATCAGCGTTCCGCCTCGACGCAGCACGCGCAGCGAGCGCGGGCCGTAGTCGCCACCGACACTGTCGAGCACGATGTCTACCGGGTCGATGGCGGTGGTGAAGTCGGTGGTCCGGTAGTCGATGATCTCGTCTATCCCGAGACCGCGCAGGAAATCGTGCTTGGCCGGGCTTGCCGTGCCGATGACGTAGCCGCCGCGTGCCTTGGCGATCTGCACCGCGATGTGCCCGAAACCGCCGGCGGCGGCGTGAATCAGCACCCGCTGTCCCGGCTCCAGGTGGACGGTCTCGGTCAGGCACTGCCATGCGGTGAGTCCGACCAGCGGCAGCGCGGCGGCCTCGACGTGGTCGACCTCGTCCGGTTTGCGCGCGAAGTGCCGGGCCGGACCGGTGACGTACTCGGCATACCCGCCCGCCTGACGGGGGAACGCGGGCATCCCGAACACCGCGTCCCCCGCCCGATAGAGGGTGACGCCGAGGCCGACCGCCTCCACCACCCCGGAGACGTCATGGCCGAGCACCGCCGGCTCGTCCCACATCCGGAGCCCGCCCGCGACCCGGGACTTCCAGTCCGTCGCGTTCAACCCGGCGGCGTGCACGCGAACGAGGATTTCGGTCGGGCCTGGCACCGGCGTGTCGACCTCGATCTCGGTCAGGACTTCGGGCCCGCCCCACGATCGGGCACTGATCGCCTTCATCCGCCGTGGTGTCGTCTCGGTCATCCGCACTCCAGAATTGGTTGATCCGGTTGGCTCGTCAGCGCCATGCGTCGGCGGATTGCTCGGCGTAGGCCTTCAGCGTCCGGGCGGGGTTGCCGGTGATCCGCTCCACCGTGCCGGTCACCGGGCTGTTCGCGCCGTCGCGGATCAGCTCGAACAGCGCCGACTGCCAGGTGATCACGGTGTCGGACGCGCCGCCGTGCCGCAGGTCGTTGGCGAACCCGCCCGGGGTGAGTGGGACGTAGCGCAGGTGGCGGCCTGCCGCGGCGCCCAGCAGCGCCACCACGTCGCCGTGGGTGAGTGCCTCGGGGCCGGTCAGCGTGTAGTGGTTGCCCGCGTGGCCGTCCTCGGTGAGCGATGCGGCCGCCACCAGGGCGATGTCGCGCGTATCGACGAAGCTCACGGCGGCATCACCTGCCGGCAGCGCGAGACGTCCGTGATCGCGTAGGCTCTCGGCGAAGAGGCGGCTGAAGTTTTGCATGAACCAGTTCGGCCGCAGAATCGTCCAGTCCAGGCCCGACTCGCGCACCTGCTGCTCCCAGCGGGCCATGGGTATGACGTCCGGCAGAGCGTCGACGCCCAGGATCGACAACAGCACGACCCGGCGCACTTCCGTCGCCGCGGCCAGCAGATCGCGCACCAGCACGGGCGCGTCCGGTTCGGCGTACGGGCCCACCACGTACAGCGCGTCGACACCAGCCAGCGCGGGCTGCCAGGTAGCGCGCCGCGCCCAGTCGAAATGCACGGCTGCACCAGGGCCCGGTGCGGCGTGACGGGTCGCCGCGCGCACCTCGACACCCCGGGCGGCCAGCGTTTCGACGAGGGGCTGTCCGGTCTTTCCGGTCGCTCCGACCACCAGCACGCTCATCCGCTCTCCCAGGTCTGTAGGTCTGTCCGACCCAGCGTAGGAACGGCTGCCGAGATGATGAATGCGTAGCAGTCCGGCAAACATGTCCGATCGTCCTGGCCCACGGGTACTATGATCTCGTGGATGTCCTGGCGGACGCGCTGCTGGCGATGCGGACCGGGCGACCGAGGTCGGCCCGCACGGAGGGACGGGCGCCTTGGGCGTTCCGGCCTCCCGAGTTCATGGGCACCACGTTCCACGTCGTGCTGCAGGGACCCTGCTGGCTGCTGACGCCGTCGTCCGACACCGCACCGTCCGGCGCTGCACCGCTCGCCATGGGCCCGGGCGACGTGGTGTTCCTGCGCAGGGGCAGTGCGCACCTGCTCGCCGATCACCCGGCCAGTCCGCCGCGGGAGTTCGCGCCGCAACGTGACGACGGGACCAGCCCGATCGGGCATGTGCGCTTCGATGGACCAGGTGCCGTCTCGGTCTTGCTGTGCGGTGCCTACGAGCTCGACGTCGCCCGCCCGCATCCGTTGCTGAACGAGCTGCCGGACGTGTTCCACCTGCCGGCCCGTCGCTCGCAGCCCGCGGAGTTGCGCGGGCTGATCGACCTGCTGGGCCACGAGCTCGACGACTCGCACCCGGGACGCGACGGCATCGTCCCGGCGCTGGTCGATGCGATGCTGCTGTACATCCTGCGTGCCTGGGTCGAGCAGTCCGTGCACGCGGGCGCGCCTTCCGGGTGGGCCGCGGCGCTGACCGACACCGCGATCAGCAAGGCGCTGGAGCGCATCCACGCCGAGCCCGCTCGACGCTGGACGGTCGAGGACCTCGCTGCGACCGCGTCGCTGTCGCGCTCGGTGTTCGCCCGGCGCTTCACCGACCTCATCGGCCAGCCGCCACTGAACTACCTCACCTGGTGGCGGATGACGATCGCGGCCCGCCTACTACGCGATTCGACGGCACCGCTGGCCTCGGTGGGTCGCCGAGTCGGGTACTCCTCCGAGTTCGCGTTCGCCAAGGCATTCCGACGCGAGTTCGGCCTCGCCCCGGGTCAGTACCGGCGCGGAGGCCCCGGCATCGCTCCGCCGCGGATCCCACGGTCACCGACGCGATCCGACGACGACGATCGGCTGGTCCTGTCGCGCTAGCGCGACCGGACACGAGCGAGCACCTGTTACGCGGCCGGCCCGGCCGTGACGCACATCACCCTGCCGAGTTCCGGCTACGCGACGGATTCTCCGCCGGTGCCTGGTCTTGATGCGGACCGAACCTGACCATCACGCCACGGCGTGTCCGGTCTGCACCACCACAAGACACGAGGAGAACGCCATCATGGCGACGATCGCAGGCAAGGCAGTTCTGGTCACCGGGGCCAATCGCGGCATCGGGCGGGAGCTCGTCGCGGAAGCCTTGAAGAGGGGCGCGGAACGGGTGTATGCCGGGACGCGCGTGCCGTTGGCCCACTCGGACGGGCGCGTCATTCCGCTGGCCCTGGACGTGACCGACGCGGAGCAGATTCAGGGTGCCGTCGACGAAGTCGAGTCCCTCGACGTCCTCATCAACAATGCCGGCATCGCTGCCTACGACGACTTGAGCGATCGTTCCGCGCTCGACCGGCACCTCGCCGTCAACCTCTTCGGCACGTACGGCGTGATCCAGGCATTCCTGCCGTTGCTGACCCGTTCCGGGGGTGCCATCGTCAACAATCTGTCGGTGAACGCCTTCGCTCCGCTGCCGCTCATTCCGGCCTACTCGGTCTCGAAGGCGGCCGCGTTCTCCCTGACGCAGTCTCTGCGCACTCTGTTGGCCAGCCGAGGTGTACACGTCCATGCCGTGATGACAGGCATCGTGGACACCGAGATGAGCCGAGGGGTGGACATCCCGAAGGCTTCCCCGGAGTCCGTCGCGCGGGCGATTTTCGACGGAGTGGAGAAGGACGAGGAGGACATCTTCCCCGATGCCATGGCCGAGTCCCTGGCTGAGAGCTGGCACCACGGCGCGACGAAGGCGCTCGAGCGCCAGTATGCGGCGCTCGCCGCAGAAGTGCTGGCCCAGTCATAGGCGAAGGCTCGCCGCGACAACGAATGGAGAAAGCGATGTCCCTCGAAAACAAGAACGCGATCATCTACGGGGCGGCCGGAGCGACTGGCGGTGCGGTGGCCCGCGCGTTCGCTCGCGACGGCGCACGCGTCTTCCTGACCGGACGAGACCGGGGCGCCGTCGATGCGCTCGCGAAGGAGATCTCGGCTGCCGGTGGAGTGGCCGAGACGGCGCGGTTGCGGGACCGGCTGAGCGGGGTGCTGCTCCGCTCGTACCTGTCGGCGACCGGCAACCGAGCGGCCTGATCCACGAATCCTTGTCAGGCCGCCGCTGTTCCCACCCGACCACGCGGAGCAGAGCTCGGCGAAATGGTGAGGACGGCCTTGCCGTCGACCTGTCCGTCCGCGAGCGCGGCCAGTGCCTGGTTGACGTCGGCCCAGTCGGCCTGGAGTCCGACGTGCGGGCGGCGGCGGATCTCAGCTCGTCGTCCTGGCCGTGTTGTCAGCCCTGGTGAGCGTGGCCACGAACTCGGTGGCCGCACGTGCGGGCCGCCGGAGGGTGACCGCGTACACCTGCAGTGTCAGATCGAGCCAGGGGAGTTCGAGGGCGGTGACGTCCCGCGGATCGGTCGCGAGGGTGGCTACCGCGCTTCGGGGGAGCAGCGAGTAGCCCAGCCCGGCGGCGACCAGTGCGACGCGTGCGGCGAGGTCAGCCACGTGGTAGCGGATGTCGGGCACGAAGCCGAGGGCGCCCGCGCGGGCCAGGAACCGTTCGACGCTAACGGTGGAGCTGGGTTGCGCGTCGATGATCCAGGGCACGCCGTCGAGGGAGGCCGGCGCGACCGCCTGCGAGGGGTCGGCGCCGAGGGGCGAGGAGGCCGGTGCGAGCAGGACGAAGCGGTCGTCGAGTACGAGGGTGTGGTCGAGCAGGCGGTCGTCGCGGGGTGGCGTGTGGACGAGCGCGACGTCGATCTCGCCCCGGCGTAGCAGTCCGATCTGTTCCGTGCTGCGTGCCAGCACGACCTCGGTGGATATCGAGGGGAACCTGCGGGTCGTCGATCGAACTCCACGGGTGAGCAGCCCGGTGTGCAGGGCGGAGTCGACGCAGCCGACCGCGAGGGTCGCCGGGGCTTGCCCGGTTTCGGCGTGGACCTGCTCGGCGAGCCGTTCCGCGGCGGCTAGGACGTTGCGGGCCTCGTCGACGAACCGTCGACCGGCCGCCGTGAGGTGCAGGCGTTGAGCGCGACGTTCGAAGAGCACCAGCCCGGTCTGCCGTTCGACTCTCCGGACCTGGCGGCTGAGCGGACTTGCGCTGATTCCGAGGCGGTCGCTGGCGTGCGCGATCGTCCCGCCGTCGGCAACAGCGACGATCAAGGCAAGGTCGCGTAGCTCAAGTTCAGACCCCATGGGTCCGGAGCATGTCCGAACCGGACCTGTACGGCAATGTCTCGCGCTGCTGTAGTGGCCAGAGGGCGTTTCGGCCCGAAATCCGTCTCGGAGAAGGAGAACGCAGGTGGTTGCACCAGCGACGCGGAGCCGGATCACCATCGGGGACACGCGGGTGACGTTCGTCCCTGATGGCGGCGCGTGGCTCGATCCGCGGGTGGTCTTCCCGGCCAGCGGGCCGGACGGGTGGGACGCCTACCGCGCGTTCCTCGCTCCCGATGGCCGGTTCCCGGTGAGCATCGGCTCGTTCCTCATCCAGGCGGCGGGGCGCACGATCCTGGTCGACCTCGGGTTGGGTGTGGTTGATTTCGAGGTTCCGGAGATCGCCAGCTTCCGGGGCGGACGACTGCTGCGCAACCTGGCGGCCGAGGGGCTCACGCCCGGCCAGGTCGACACGGTCTTCTTCACCCACCTTGCATCACGACCACGTCGGCTGGACCAGCAACGTCGCGCCGGCCCCGAACGCTGAACCCGGCCAGACCGTGACCGGCCTGACCTTCCCCGAGGCCCGCCACGTCGTCGCCGAGGCGGAATGGGCGCATTGGCGAGGCACCGACGAGCTGGTCGGACCGTCCCCGGCCGCGGTGCAGGCGCCGCTGGCCGACCGCCTCGAGTTCGTCGCCGACGGTGAGGCGGTCGCTCCCGGCGTGCGGGTGCTGGCCACCCCCGGTCACACCCCGGGCCACAGCAGCCTGCTCGTCACGGATCCATCCGGAGCGGCCGACGAGCGGTTGATCGTGCTCGGCGACGTCATGCATTGCCAGGTGCAGGTCGAACAGAGCGCCTGGTCGTTCCTGTTCGACGTGGACGCCGCACAGGGCACGCGCACTCGCGAACAGCTGCTCAAAGAACTGGAGGACCCGCGCACGATCCTCGCCGGTGGTCATTTCGCGGGCGAGGTGTTCGGGCGTGTCCTGCCCGCCACCGCGCGCCGAACGTGGAAGTCCCGGCGGGCGTGACGCCCGATCTTCCTTCTCCGGTTCTCACACCGCCTCGATACGGAAGACGGCGATCCGGTACGCCGCCGCGGCCACCGCATCCGGCGTGGGCGCCTGGTGGGCCCGCGATCCCGTCGCCCGGGGACGGCAGCCAGGTGCCGACGGGAGCGAACGGCTGAGCTGGGACGGCGGAGGTTGTGGAGATGCTCTGCATGATCGAGCAGCCCGCGATCCTCGACAGCGCCGGGACGCGCCGGCTGCTGGTGTCGAGGCCACCCCCATCGAGAAGGTCATCGCCGAGATCGTCGAGACGGGCGGCGCCGTCGCCACGCCGACCACTCCTGGCGAACGGACGCTGAGCGGCGGACCCGGAGAAGGCAGAGCGGGCCGGTTCGTCCGGCCCGCCCTGGTCACGTCCGCTTCTCGGCCGGCGAGGCAGAGCGGTGGCCCGCGCCAGCCCGTGCCGGTGGCCGCTCGGTGGACCGGCGACCGGGGTGGCCCGCGAGGATGGCCTCAGTCGGCGAGCGCCAGTTTGCTGAGTTTGTCGGGGTCGATGATCAGGTCGATGGTGGCGATCCGGTCTTCGATGACGGTCATGCCGGCGACGGCGATGATGCCCGCCGCGGTCTGGGCGACGATGCCGGCGGTGCCGTTGACCAGGGCCGGCCGGCAGTGCTTGGCGAAGCGCGGGCCCTGGGTGGCGGCCTGGCGGGCGACGTCCGTGGAGCCGGTGAGCAGGGCGGGCGCGCGCTGGGTGCGTGCGCCGGTGTCGACGCGGAAGACGACGTCGGGGTGGAGCACGGCGACGAGGGCCTCGAAGTCGCCGCCGCGGGCGGCGGCGAGGAACGCGGTGACGGCCTTGCGCTGGGTCGCGAGGTCGGTGTCCGGCACCGCTGGAGAGCCTTGCACCCGCCGTCGGGCGCGGCTGGCGAGCTGGCGGGCGGCGGCGGGTGTCCGGTCGAGTATGGCGGCGATCTCCTCGAACGGCATGGCGAACATGTCGTGCAGGACGAACGCCAGCCGTTCGGAAGGGGTGAGTGTCTCGAGCACGACGAGCAGGGCCAGGCCGACGGAGTCGGCGAGCAGTGTCTGCCGCTCCGGGTCGGCGCCGTCCTCGATGTTGACGATCGGCTCGGGCAGCCAGGTGCCGACGTAGTCCTCCCGGCGTGCCTGGCGGGCGCGCAGCATGTCGATGCACACGCGGCCCACGACGGTTGTCAGCCAGCCGCCGAGGTTGCCGATCGTCTCGTCGCTGGACCGGCTCAGCCGCAGCCAGGCCTCCTGGACCGCGTCCTCGGCCTCGCTGAGTGAACCGAGCATGCGGTAGGCGACCGCATGCAACCGCGGGCGCTGTCGCTCGAACTGCTCGGCCTGCCAGATCGCATGGTCCACGAGCTGCCTCCTCCCGATCGAACCCCTCCCAGGCAATGACGAAGGCGGCGCGGCCGATGTGACGGTGTTATCCCGTCGACCACGCCCGCACAGGTGACGAATGTCGCCCGGCGGGACCGCCGGTCACATCTGCCGGGCGGGATCCGACAGACAGGTGACGGCCAGACACCCGCTGGCGCCAGGTTGCGGGACGACGGCCGCGGACAGGAGGAATCTCCACATGGGCTCCATCACCACCGGCCAAGGGGCCGCACGCCCGGTCGCGACCCGCCGAGCGTCCGAGCGTTCCCGAGCCACCGTCACCGCGGCGAATGCCAGCGGTTCCGGCGCGAAGACCGACGCCGACGGATCGTTTCTCGCGACCCGACGCGGCAAGCTCACGCTGGCGTTGCTGTGCGCGGTCGCCTTCCTTGACTTCGTCGACGCGTCGATCACCAATGTGGCGCTTCCCGACATCCGGACCGATCTTGGATTCTCACGGCAGAGCCTGCAGTGGGTGCCGAGCGGCTACCTGCTGACATACGGCGGTTTCATGCTGCTGGGTGGGCGGCTCGCCGACCTGCTCGGCCGCCGCCGGGTCCTGGTGACGGGGACCGTCCTGATCGGGATCTCGTCGCTCGTCGGCGGGCTGGCCGGGGATCCCGGGCTCCTGATCGGCGCGCGGCTGGCGCAGGGTCTTGGCGCCGCGATGATGCTGCCGGCGGCGTTGTCGATCCTCACGACCACGTTCCGGGACGGCGCGGACCGGCACAAGGCGCTCGGCGTGTGGGGCGGGGTCGGCGGACTCGCGTCCGCGGTCGGGGTCCTGCTCGGAGGGGTGCTGACCGAGGGACCGGGCTGGCGCTGGGTGTTCTTCGTCAACCCGCTGGCCGCCGCGCTGGTACTCCCGGCCGTCTTCCGGCTGATCCAGCGAGACCGGCGCGAGGGCAGACCGGCGAGCTTCGACATCGGCGGCGGAGTCCTGGTCACCGGCGGGATGCTGCTGCTCGTCTTCGGGCTGGTGAAGGCACCTGACCAGGGCTGGGGCTCGGCCCGCACGATCGGTGAGCTCGCCGGCGCGGCCGTCCTGCTGGTCGCGTTCCTGGCCAACGAGCGGCGACAGAGCAGCCCGCTGCTACCACTGTCGATCTTCCGGATCAGGGGTCTCGGGGCCGCTGACTTCACCGGCCTGATCGCGTTCGCCGGCCTCATCGCGATGTTCTTCTTCCTCACCCTCTACATGCAGAACGTCCTCGGATACTCGCCGATCAGGACCGGCCTCGCCTATGTCCCGCTCTGCTTTGGCGTCGGGATGGCGGCCGGCATCTCCGCGCAACTGCTCATCCGGATCGGTACCCGGGCCGTCATCGTCGTCGGTGCCCTGCTCGCTGCCGGCGGCCTGTACTACCTGTCCCGGATCCCCGTCGACGGCTCCTACCTGACGGACCTGTTCCCCGGCCTGATGATTGTTTCGTTCGGTCTCGGGGCGGTGTTCGTCGGCGTCACCACGGCCGCGAACGCCGGCGTACCCGCCGACCAGGCGGGGCTCGCCGCCGCACTGCTGAACTCGTCGCAGCAGGTGGGCGCCGCGCTGGGACTCGCGATCTTCTCCGCGGTCGCCACCTCGCGCACGAACCACCTGCTCGGGCAGCACGCGGCCGGGCCGAACGCGCTCACCGCCGGTTTCCACCGCGCACTGCTGACCGGTAGCGCCTTCCTCCTCGCCGCCGCCCTCATCGCGCTGCGCAGCCCCAACGCGCACGGCGAAGCCGAGCACCCCGCCGGCCCCGACATGACGCCCGAACCGGCCCGGCTTTGACCCCGCCCGCGCCCACCCCGCCCAGTGCCGCCGAAGACCGCCGCCAGGCGTGGGACGCCGGCAACCGACACCGCTGACCAGCTGCTAGGCGGCGCTGCCGCCCGCGACCGACCAATTACCTGTCTGGAGTACCCATGACCAACAGCGCCGCCGGGACCGACCGCGCGCCGCGGCCGGCCGGCCCGGTCGACTTCACCATGATGCTCGCCGGGCACGCTGCCTTCGCCCGCGACCTGCAGCGCCTGCAGCTGGCGGCGGAACGTGGCGAGGGCAGAACAGCGGGCACGCGTGCCCGCTGGGACATGTTCACCAAGCAGCTGCACACTCACCACCAGGCCGAGGACGCCGCCCTGTGGCCGGCGCTGCGCGACAAGGCACTGGCACCCGACGAGGTCGCCGTCATCGACCAGATGGAAACCGAGCACGCGCAGATCGACCCGCGGACCGAGCGCGTCGATGACGCCCTGGCCTTGGGCGACCAGGCCGGCCTCGTGGCGAGCGTCCGCACCCTCGCCACCAGCCTGACCGCCCACATGCGGCACGAGGAGAACGAGGCCCTGCCGCTGGTCGAGACCTATCTCGGCCCCGCCGGGTGGGCGACGTTCGTGGCGGCGATCCGTAAGGAGCAGGGCCTGCGCAGCGCCTCAGAGTTCCTCCCGTGGCTGCTCGACGGCGCGCCCCAGGAAGTCGAGGCCAAGGTGCTCAAGCTGCTGCCGCCGCCGGCCAGGTTCATCTACCGCCGGCGATGGGCGCCGCGATACCAGCGCACCGCGGGAACGAACGCGTAGCGGACCGTTCAGCCCCGGTCCGTGTGCCGTGTAGAAAGCGATTCCAGGTCGAGCCGGGTAACCGCGGCCGTCCCGACGCCCGGTTCGTGCACTCGCCGGTCGTCGGGACGGCAGGCTGTTCTACCGCTAGGGCATCCGGGCGGTCGGGGTCGAGCGGATCCTCGCCGAGGCCCCGGGCACGCGGGCGACGTTCTACCGGCACTTCCCTTCGAAAGAAGACCTCGTGGTCGCCTACCTGCGCGGCGTCGATACCGACATACGGACCGCCGTGCAGGCCGCCGTCGAGGCCGCGCCGTCTCCGGCCGACGCGCTGCGCGCGATCGGGACCGCCGTCGCCGACAGCCTGGCCACGCCCGAATTCCGCGCACCAGGACCGGGACACCCAGCGCGTGGGCCTGCTCGGCCGCCGCGGCGAGCCCGCGCAGAGCGACGTCGAACGCGGGCAACACCATGGTCGAGAGGAGCTCGCGCGGCACGTCCCCGTGGCGGGCTGGTCATCCCCGGACGACCCGGTGCCCGCCGTGTCGTTGTTGCCGTGGATGTAGAGCGCGTACGGCCCGCCGACGGCGGCTTTCAGTACGGATAGTAAATCTAGTCGCAAAACAAACATCAACAAGGGTGCTGGGTCCGCCAGAGGCTCACAGCCGCCGTCGCTCCCAGGTCCCAGCAGGGGCCCGCCCACGCCCCCTCGTCCAACGCGCTTCACAGGGACCAGACTGGACGGATGCGCCAGCTTTCATCTCAAGCCGTCGACGACGGCCGCAACCAGGAGACGCTGGATTTCGCCAGCCCGCGCGACGTCAGGGGATCGCCTGCCGGTGGGCGCCGGCGACCTGGCGATTGGCGACGTTGATCCGGTTCCAGGCATTGATGGTGGCGATTGCCATGACCAGCGCGGCGAGTTGGGCTTCAGTGTAGTGCTGGGAAGCGGAGTTCCACACGTCGTCGCTGACGCCGTCCGGATTGTCATGCAGTCGGGTGGCGGCCTCGGCGAGCGTCAACGCTGCCCGCTCTGCATCGGTGTAGTACGGAGCCTCATGCCACGCGGCAACCGACCAGATGCGCTCGTCACTCTGACCCGCCCGCTTCAGGTCGTAGGCGTGCATGTCGACGCAGAATGCGAACCCGTTGATCTGGCTTACCCGCAGCCGCACCAGGTCCAGCACGTCGCGAGGCACATCGCTGTTGTTGATGAACGACTCGAGGGCGAGCATCGCGTCGAGCCCACCGCGGGCAGCGACCCGCATGTTCATTCGCGGTTGGATTTTCCCTCTTCTCTAATCGGAGATGTCCAGGATCTAGACACATCGCGGCTCAGGTGGGGCTTTAGCGCCGTGTGCGGGCGAACCAGTCCTGGGTGCGCTGTGGGGTGCGCGGACTCTGCCGCTCCACCGCGGCGCGCAGGTCGTCGAGCGTGGTGGCGGCGAGCTCACGCCGCCAGACCAGCTCGGCCTTCCGCATCGTCTGCGAGATCACGCACCGCCGTGAGTAGTCCTGGTCTTCACGCCCGCCGGGCCCGTGACGAAGGATCGAAGTGCAGCGGAACGCGTCGTCGACACCTTCGATAGCCGTCACGATGTCGAGGACAGTGATCGCGCCGGGGTGGCGGGCCAACCGGAAACCGCCACGCGGCCCGGAGGTCGAGGTAAGGATGCCAGCCCGAGTCAACGCCTGCAGCTGCTTGTTCAGGTATGCCGCGGGCAGTTCGTAGAAGGCCGTTAGCGCGAGGGCCGTCTTCGCCTCCTCAGGCTCAGACCAGGCCAGGTTCAGACAGCTGTGCACCGCCCACTCGACGCCGACGCTCATCTGCACATCCTGGACTATGCATGTCCAGGATGTGCAGATGGAGGTGCGCCTGTTCTCCGCAACGACGTGCGCGGTTCTGCCAGCTGGCAAGACCCGCGCACCAGCTCGCCGCTCGCGGACCTCGGCGACCCAGCCGGGTTGATCCGCCAAGCACCGCGCACAGCCGCCACCCCGGAGCGCCTGGGGCTCCGGCAGACATACACCCACCCAGAGGCCGAAGATCACTTTCTGTGCCTACGCCAAGATTATGGTTCGCGCCAAACTTTTGGTCGCAGCACTAACATCAACAAAGGCGCACGGTCCATCCGAGGTCGGCCGCCACGGTTGCTCCAGCAAGCGGCGCGGACCGCTTGATCCAGCGGGCCCATGACCGCCCGGCGTCGACGACGAGAGCTACGGGGTCGCCTCACTGGCGAGGATCTCCTCGATCCGCTCCGAGATCTCGTGCCGACCGACTTGGCCGGGCGCCACGTCTGTCTCCGCGGCGCTGCGGTCGGGTCAGAGCGCGTAGGTGCGTAGCAAGCCCAGGACGAGGGCGGCGTCGGTGCCGCGAGTGGTCAGGCCCGCCGCGGCGGGGGCGAGGCGTCGGGTGGCGACTCGGCAGAAGGCGCCGGCCGGCCCGCTGATCAGCGAGTCTGCGTCGGGTGGGCCGTACTCCCAGACGGTGGCACCGTCCGGTGCGGTGAGCTCGCACCGAACCGTCGGCGCCTGCTTGCTGGCGGTCGCGAACGCGTAGGGCAGCGTGCGGTGGGCGAGCCAGGCGACGTGCCGGAGCCGGTCGGTGTCCGGGAACGGGATCGCGAGTGGCTCGGTGATGTCGAGGCCGTGGGCCCAGTGCTCGCAGAGCCTTGTCGTGGCGAGTGCCGCCGGTCGCAGCGGAGCCGCGACCCAGGTCAGCGGCGTGTCCGGGTCGGCTCGGCGCAGGGCCGCCACGGAGGCGGTCCTGGCCGCGCGCCAGCGCGCGTAAACGAAGCCGGGTTCCGCCCGCTCGCGGCGCACCCGGGCGTCCATCGCCGCATCCACCGAGGAGTCGTCGGCCGGTCCGCCGACGGGTGGGCGGGTGCCGGCCGGGCCGGCGGCGATGGTCTCCGCCACAGACTCCTCGGTCTGCGCCAGGTGGAGGACGACGTCGGTGACGCTCCAGCCGACCGCGGCCGACGGCGTCGTCCAGGCGGCCCGGTCAAGGCGGGCGAGGATCTGGTCGAGGTTGTCCAGCTCGGCTTCCAAATCGTCAAAGATCCTCATGTTGGAAGCGTAGGTCCTGGCACGAGCTGGGCGACGGATCGTCACCGGGCGGACTGAAGTTGGCCCGATTTCGTCACATCTGGGCTCTTTGTGAGAATAGTCGCAAGGAGGAGTCAGGTGTCGAGATCACAACCGCCGTATACGGCGGAGTTCCGCCAGCGGTTGGTGGAGCTGGTGCGGGCTGGTCGTTCGCCGGAGGAGTTGGCGCGGGAGTTCGGGCCGTCGGGGCAGTCGATTCGTAACTGGGTGCGTCAGGCTGAGCGTGAGGACGGGAAGCGAGTCGATGGGCTGACGGCGTCGGAGCGTGAGGAGTTGAACCGGCTACGGAAGGAGAACCGGCAGCTGCGGGAGAAACGGGAGATCCTGCGGAAGGCTGCGGTTTTCTTCGCGACGGAGACCGGTCAGAGCAGTTGAAGTTCGCTCTGATCGAGGCGGAGAGAACACACCACGATGTCTCCGTGCTGGCCCGTGTGCTGGGTGTGTCACGCGAGGGCTACTACGCTTGGCGCCGCCGCGGCGGCGAATCCGTTCGGAAACGAAAAGACCGCACATTGACAACGAAGATCGTCGGGCTGCATGCCGCGTCCCGCGGCACCTACGGCGCACCACGGATCCACGCCGACCTGGCCGCCGCCGGCGAGCCGGTCAGCCGCAAGCGGGTCGCCCGGCTGATGCGAACCGCTGGCCTGCAAGGGGTCCACCGGCGCTTGACATGGCGATACGTCACCACCGACCCGCTCCCGGCGTCATTCACCACTCCGACCAGGGAGGCCAATACCTGGCAGACAGCTTCATCGAGTTGTGTGACCGGTACGGGGTGCGCCGGTCGGTCGGGACGGCTGGTGACTGCTATGATAACGCGGTCACCGAGTCGTTCTTCGCGACCCTCGAAGTGAACTACTCAACCGGACCACCTTCGCGACCCACGACGAGGCCCGGACTACTATATTCGACTTCATCGAGGGATTCTACAACCGCCGTCGGCGGCACTCGACCAACGGCTACATCAGCCCGCACGACCACGAAGCAGATTTCCACATGGACGATCAGGCCGCGTAGACGTCAAAAGCCCGACCTGTGTACGAAACCGGGGCAAGTTCGGACAGCGTCGGACGAACGCGCCAGCTGGGCGGGCCGCGCCGGACACCGGGCAGAGAGCGGTCGATGACCAGTCGGATGTCGCGAACGCCTTCTGTGCCTACGGAGCATTATGGTTCGCGCCAACTTTTGCTCGCAGAAATGTGCTGAACCCTGGTCGTGGCGGCGTCGCCTTCAGTGACATCCGGTCGGACCCGAGCCACCCCGGCGCGCTGGTGGCCATCAGGCTGGCATCGACGCGTGGTCCGCCGCGGATTCGCTCGTCGCCGGGGCGCTGCCCGCGTCCCATTTGCCAGGCGCCTGAACCTGGTCATGAACGGCGCAGATGACACCACGGCGACCGGAAGCCTTCGCCGATCTCGTGCACGAGGCCGCGCTACTGGGCGGCGGGGCCCGCGGCGAGGTAACGCTGAGTGCGGCCGTGGCCGACCTCCTCGATCAGGCCGGCGGCCTTGAGTCCCTGCAGGTCGCGGATCGCCTGGTCGCTCGAAACAGCATGATCCAGCCGTCACGGAGGAGCGGGTCCTGGCTCACAAGCTCGGGTTCGTGGCGAGAATCGCCGATGAGTCCCACTTCATCGCTACCATTGGCCGATGTAGTTCATGTGGTCAAAATTACGCGTCGGTTTTCTGCGAGACCGTCGACTGGCTCGACAGCGATGATCCACAGTACAAGCTCCTGATCCCATTGACCGCGACTGAGGTGGGGACGCTCTCCGAGGCGGACGAGGACGACGTTACCGCGGAGCTTGAGAGTCTTTCGCCCCGACGCTATCTTTTCAGCGGGCGGGACAAAGGGGAAAAAGACTGGTCGAGGTCCTGGGCAAGAGGTCCGATCCGCGTGCCGCGTCATGACTGAGTTCCGCGGCGGACCAGGCCGGTCCTGCGCCGGCTGGCGGCCGGGCTCGGGGCGGCGGACGAACTCCTCGATCAGCCGCCGGTGACGCGTGGAGCGAGGAGCGCCTCACCGGCGGCGACCACCCGGATCCCGCTGAGGAGGTCGGCCTCGCGCCCCGTCACCCAGCGACCGCACGAACGCGGGCACGATGTGCACCCGATCTCGGGGCGGCGCCGCCTCGCCGTTGCGCGTGGGGACGCCCGCCGCCGTCAGTCCGCCTGCCGGCGCGCGATCCGCGCGGGCTCCTTCCCGGCGACCAGCCAGCCGCCTACCACGGCGGCCAGGGGCACGCCGAGCAGGAACAGCAGGGGGTAGACCGCTGGTATCCGGCCGAAGACCGCGAGGTCCTGGCGGTAGACCGCCAGGAGGCCGAGGCCGGCTCCCACTGTTCCGAGCAGCACCCCCAGCACCGCGAGGCTGGCCGCCGTCGCCGCCGTCAGCGTGCGCCTGATCCCGGCGGTCGCGCCGGTCGCCGTCAGGGTGCGCAGATCGGCGGCGCCTTCGCCGCGGATCAGCCCGACGACCATCGCCAGCACCGCGAGCGCGACGACCAGCCCGCCGGCCGCGGCGCTGGCCCGCACCGTCCGGACGGTGCCCTGCCCGTGCCGGGCCTCGATGGTCAACCCGGCCCCGGCCGCGACCCGGCGGACCGCCGCCAGCTGGGACGCGGTCACCGGCCGGGCAGACTCGACCAGCCAACCGGCCCGGATGGGTACCAGCCCCAGCCGGCGCACGGCGCCGCTGGTGAGCAACGTGTCGGGAGTCGACGTGTAGCCGCTGCCGCGGACCACGGTGGTCGCCGGAGCCTTCTCGATGCCGCGGCCTTCGACCAGGACGAGGTCGCCACTGTGGCTGGTGATCACTTCGGTGGTAGCCGGGATCCCGGCCGGGCTGGCGCCCAGCAGCCGCAGCAGCTCCGGCGTGGAGAGATAGGCCAGGACGGTCTGGTAGGTGTTCGCGCCATGCGGAAGACCGAACTCCAGGGCGTGCCGGACGGGCTCACCGCTCGCGACCCCGTTCTCGGTCGGCGCGGCGGGGTCGTAGGCCATGTCCAGCGGGAGCACCGTCGGGCTCGGGAGCCCGGCCGCCATCCGCCCGACGGCGGCGGTCAGCTCCGACACCTGCGCGTCGGTGTGGATGGGGATGAGCGAGGGCGGATCGCCGGCGCGGGCGACGCGGACCACGAGCTGGTGGTCGCTGAGGTTTCCACTCGCCGGGGTCGCCTGGATGTCCGTCGCGAGGACGACGATGGCCACCGGGATGCCGAGGGCCAGACTGATCGCGGCGAGGGCCGCCCCGGCCCGGGCCTGGTGGCGTGCGAGGTCGCGCAGCGCCAGCCGGACGGCGACCGGGGCGCGCGCGCCCGCCCATCCGAGCAGTCGGACCGCGAGCGGCGCCGCGAACAGGATCGCCAGCGCCGTGGCCAGCGTGCCGGCGACGATGAGCGCCGGGGTGTCCTTCCCGCCCGCGGCGAGGCAACCGAGGCCCACGACGAAGAAGACGGCGGCGAGCCCAGCCGGCCGGCGGGTGGAGCGCGGCGCGGGCGGCCGGTCCGCGAGGGCGAGGGTGACGGGGAGCCGGGACACCGCTCGCGCCGGCCACCAGGCCGCCGCGGCCGCCATCGCGACCGCCAGCACGGCGACGGCGCCGACCAGGAACCACGGGATGGCCGATTGGTCCACCCGGTGCCCGGTGGCGGACTGGAGCCAGCCCGCCGCCGGCAGCCAGCAGGCGAGCCCCGCGGCCGTGCCGGCGATCGCCCCGACCAGGCCGACCAGTAGACCGGCGGTGATCATCACCAGCCGGACGTGGCGGGCCGAGGCACCGACCGCGGCGAGCATGCCGAGCTGGCGCAGCCTGCGGTGGGCGAGGGCGCCGAAGCCAGCCGCGGCCACGAACGCGACCAGTAGCAGGAGGATGGTCGCCGCCGCCAGCACCAGGGTGTCGATGACCAGACGCTGGTTGTCGGGCCCCTGCCCGAGCTGCTGGGTCACCGTCGTGAGATGGAGCTCCTCGTTGTTTTCGCCGGCGCCCCGGCCGCCGACGAACACCGACACCGTGTGGGGCGACGAGCTTCCCGCGGGGTCCACCAGGACGAAGTCGTCCTTCAGGTCGCTCGGGTTCGTGACGATGCCCACGATCGTGCGCGGGTGGCCGTCGAGCGCGACGGTGCCGCCGAGCCGAAGGTCGAGCAGCTCGGCCATCCCGGCGGTCACGGCCGCCTCGCCGGTCCCGGAGGGGTAGCGCCCGTGGGTGAGGGCCAGGATCTGGTCGGTATACGTCCCGCCCGGCGATTGCGCGCGGTAGTCGATCGGGGACGCGAGACCCGCCGCCGTCAGCGGAGAGTGACCTACGACGTCGATCACCCCGAACCTGGCGCGCAGGGCGGCGATGTCCGCGGCCAGCGCCCGCGCCTCATCCCGCCCGTTCAGGACGTACACCACGTCCGCGCTGCCCAGGGTCGGGTCTGCCGGCGGCGGGATGTTGCCGAGGGCGGTGCCCCCGCACACGGCGACGCCGACCGCGAGCATCAGCAGGAGCGTCACGAGGACCTGGGAACGCCACTCACGGCGCAGCATCCGCCACGCCCACCGCGTCATCGCCCGCCGGGCCGGGACACCGCCCTCGGCGGGACTTCGCCTGACCGGGTGGCGCGGCTCCGGGCCTGGGACGGGAGCCGGGGCCGAGGCGGGCGGCCGGGGTGGCGCCGGCACGTTCATCGGGGCGTGTCCGCGGTGAGCAGTGACTCCGGGCCGGCGGCCGGACCGGCCTGGTCGACGGTGACGCCGTCGCGGACGAAGACGACGCGATCGGCCCACGCGGCGAGCTGGGCATCGTGGGTCGCCAGGACCGTGGCCGCGCCCGCGTTGCAGGCCTTGCGCAGCAGCCGCATCACGACCTCGCCTGTCTGGGTGTCGAGGGCGCCGCTGGGCTCGTCAGCCAGGAGCAGGCGGCGGTCACCGACGAGCGCGCGCGCGATCGCGACCCGCTGGCGCTGCCCGCCCGACAACTCGTCGGGGAAGCGCCGGCCGTGGTCGGCGAGGCCCAGGTCGTCGAGGGTGTGGCGGGCCACCTCGGCCGCCTTCCGGGCCCGCACCCCGTCGAGTTCCAGCGGCAACGCGATGTTCTCCGTCACGGTGAGCCCCGGGAGGAGGTTGTAGTCCTGAAAGACGTAGCCGACGTGCCGGCGCCGCATCCGGGCCCGGTCGCCCGCCGACATCCCGGCGAGCGAGGTGCCCTCGACCAGGACCTCGCCGCTCGTCGGCGCCTCCAGGCTCCCCGCGATGGTGAGCAGCGTGGACTTGCCGGAACCGCTGGGCCCCATCACCGCGACCATCTCACCGGCCTGGACGGTGAGGTCGACAGCCGTGAGGGCATGCACCTCGGTCGCGCCCGCGCCGTACACCTTGGTCACCCCGCGCAGTTCGAGGACGGCGGCGGTCATCGGGTAGCCCTCGCGCCCGGTCCCCGCCGTGCCGGCCCGGACGGCGTGTTCGGGGGCGTGGGTGTCGCGGAGTGGCCGGGCGACGGGGTCGCCGACGCGGCGGCCGGTGCGTGCGCGTGGTGGCGAATCCGGGCCTCCGCGGCGTCCAGCCAGCGGACGAACGCCTCCAGCCGGAAGATCTCGGCGTCCGCGACCAGCAGCAGGCCGAGGTCGTCCTCGGCGGCGTCCTGCTTGAGCCGGGTGAACCGGCTCATCGTCTCGACCAGGCGCCGCCGGTGCGCCTGGATGATCTGGGCGACGTCGACGCCAGGCAGCCGCGCCGCCACGAGGATTTTGATGACCAGTTCGTCGCGGGGCGGCGCTTCGGCGGCGGGCGGTGTCCGCAACCAGGCCGCCAGCTCCTCGCCGCCGGCCGGCGTGATCCGGTAGGCCTTCTGCGGGCCCGGCTCCTCGCCGTCGTCCGAGGCAACCAGGCCGTCGCGCTCCAGCCGGGCCACCGTCGTGTAGACCTGGCCGACGTTGAGCGGCCAGACCACGCCGGTGCGCGCCTCGAACTCCTGGCGCAACTGGAGTCCGTATTTCGGCCCCTCGCTCAGCAGGGCCAGCAGTGCGTGTCGGACGCTCATGAGCACCCATCCTCTCCGGATATACCCAGTATCATACTCGGTATACATCCTTCGAGGCCACCCTCGACCCCGTCCGGGTGTACCAGGACTTCGCCACTCTGGACCTGGTCAGTGCGGGCCGCGCCGAGATCGTCGTCGGCCGCGGCGCGTACCCCGAGCCGTTCGCGCTGTTCGGCGTCGACCTCGCGCACTACCACGAGGTGTTCGCGGAGAAGCTGGACCTCCTGCTGAGGATCCGCGCGGAGTCGGTGGTCACCTGGCGAGGACGGTTCCGCCCGCCGCTGCGCGACCCGGTCATCGTGCCGAGAGCTCTCCAGGAGCCCCTGCCATCAGGTCCCGCAGGTACCCGAACAGAGATTGGCCCAGCGATCTAGCGCGCTCACGGAGGACCGCGAGCGTCCTCGGATCGACATCGCGCACCTGGACGATACCCAGGTCGGCGGAATCGCTCATATTCCCAGCTACCACCCGTTCATACATGGCGCATGAACGGCTTGACGACTGTCCCGCCCGTGTTCCGGGCCGAACGCGCCCGATTACCAGGAGACGACCTCATGGCCCACCACTGTCGACCGCTTGTCGTAACCGTTCCCACTGAGGAACTCCGCGCGGCTCTGGGCTCCACCCCGGGTACGGAGGTGCTGGTCTGGGACCTGTCCGGCGAACCGCCGGGGCAGGACCCCGACCTCGTCGTGGTGCCGTACATGGCCGATCCGGCCGTGCTCACGGCGCTGCGGGGCCTTCGCCCCCTGCTCGTACAGAGCCAGTCCATCGGCTACGAGGGCGTGACCGACGTCCTCCCCTCCGGCCACACCTTCAGCAACGCCGCGGGAGTCCACGAGGCCTCGACCGCCGAGCTGGCGATCGGGATGATGATCGCGAGCCAGCGACGGCTGCCGGCCCTGGTACACGCCCAGGCGGAGCACCGCTGGGCACACGCCGGATCGCTGTCGCTTGCCGACTCACGCGTGATCGTCATCGGGCAGGGCGGCGTCGGTCAGGCGGTTGTCCGTCGCCTGCGTCCCTTCGAGGTCGATGTCATCCGAGTGGCGTCGACCCGCCGCCACGACCCGGACGGCGTCATTTCGGCAGTCGCCGAACTGCCGGCCCTGCTCCCCGCCGCCGACATCGTCGCGCTGGCGGTGCCCCTGAACGCGAGCACCATAAGCCTGGTCGATCGGGAGTTCCTGGCCATGATGAAGCCAGACGCACTGGTGGTGAACGTCGCGCGGGGAAAGGTGGTGGCCACCGAGGACCTCGTCGAGTCGGTCCGGGCCGGCCGCGTCCGCGCCGCGCTCGACGTTGTCGATCCCGAACCGCTGCCGCCGGAACACGCGCTGTGGTGCCTGGAGGGCGTCCTTCTCACCCCCCATGTCGGCGGGCACAGCGCCGCGATGCTGCCACGCGTCGTCGCTCTGCTCCGTCGCCAGATCCACGCCCTGTCGGCCGGCGAGCCTCCACTCAATGTCGTCATCCCGGCGACGGCGTGATGTCGGCGGCATCGGTCTCACGGCTGCACGGCCGGGGCTTCCGGTTCGAACAGCCGTCAGCTCCGGTTCGAGGTGTAGGGGTCACGCAGCGGCTGAGAGGTGCGGGCCGAGCGGGCGCTCGGCGATGGTCATGTAAGCCTCCTCCACCCGGGCAGCCGACGGACCCGCCTCCCGCCCCCGCACCGGGCACAGCCGTCGACCGTGCACACATTCCTCACCGCACGGTTCACCGAACCGTTCCTCACCCTGTCGGAGGCGGGCTACCAGGAACTCCTGGCCACGCTGGCAGCCGACCAGATCCTGGGCGGCCCGGCCTACGACGCCCTGATCGCCTTCACCGCGGCCGAACACCAGGCCACCCTGATCACTCTCGACCAGCGAGCCACCGCGACCTACGAAGCCATTGGAATCACCGTGGACCAGCTCGCTCCGTGATGACCGAACCAGGCCTCCGGCCGTGGCAGGTCGGCCGCACGACCTGCTCCGGCCGGAGCCTCCTGTCCCCTTGGGCCGACAAGGCCGAGTGTGGAGGCGCCCCCCAGCCGCGGGCGCTGCCGTGTCCGATCGGCGCATGAACGCGTCCGGCTGACGGTGGCTGACGGGTGGGCGATGGGCGCGGAACGGGCCGAGGTCCGCGCCATGCCGGGCAATATCGCCTTCAGGATCTACGCCTCGCGTGAGGACGACCACCAGGTCACTGTCGTGCACGAATGGGAGGATCAGGCGTCGTTCACCGGCTACCTGGGCTCGGACGCGTTCGCGCGCTCCGGCGCGGTCATTCGACCGCTGATGGCCGGGACGCCCGTGAGCAGGCGATTCGAGGCCAAGCTGGTGGAGACGGTGGCCTGACCGGTACCGCGGCCGGTCCCTACGATGCAGCGGTGCGAGCCCGTCGATGACCCGGAAGGCCTACAGCTTCGTCCGGACTTTCCCTCCGGAGCCTGATCTCGAACTCTGCGTCGAGCGCCACTATCTGCTCTGCGCCTCGGCCGGTGCGCTCCGGATGGAGGCGGGGGGCCAGGCATGGCTGTTGCCGCCGGCCCGCGCCGCGCTGATCGAGGCGGGGCTCCCGATCCGGGTGACCATCCCGCGGCAGGTCACCACCGCGTCCGTCCTGTTCGACACCACGTTCGTCCCGCCCCCGCCGGTGCCGTTGGCGGTCTTCGATCTCAGCCCGCTCGCCCGGGCGCTGGTGGCGGAGTGTGGTGTGTGGGGCGGGAGCGACGAGCCTCTCCCGGCCTACGGTGAGGTCCTGTTCACCGCGCTCGCGGCGGTGGCCTGGCGGCTGGCCGAACAGCCGAGCCCCGTCGTCGTCGCGGCGGGACGATCGGCCGAGCTGCGCCGGGCGTTGCGGCTGACCGAGCAGCGGCTCGGCCAGGAGGTCCGCTTCGAGGAGGTGGCGGCCGAGGTGGGCCTCACGCCACGGTCGCTCGCGCGGCGCTTCGAGGCGGAGACGGGCATGACCTGGCGAGCGGTCCTGCGCCGCATGCGGGTACTGCGGGCCATCGAGCAGCTCGCCGAAGGTGATATTCCAGTAGCCACGATCGCGTACACGGTCGGCTACGTCTCGCTCTCTGCCTTCAACGCGGCGTTCCGGGACCTCACCGGCCGCACCCCCACAGAGTACCGAGCCAGCTTCCGACCCTGATCGAGTACGCCGGACAGCGCAGCGGTCTCGGGCGCTCCCGCACTGTCTGAAGCAGGCGGCATGGGCCGGGCCATCAGGCGGCCGGCCATGCCTCGACATCGGCGGTTGCCTGCGCGGTGGCGTCGAAGAGGACAGCCGGCCTTTCGCAAAAGTAGCGCGAATAAGGGTACGTCGGGCCGTTGCGGACGGTTACGATCATGGCATCAGACTTGCCGCCGCCGTGGCGCCCAGCTCCCAAGCTGCCTCTCGATCGACTGAGCTCAGGTCGCCCACCAAGGTCAGCGGCTCCCGTAGCCGCTTCCACCGCAGGCCGGTCGCGATCGCCTCCACCGAACGCACGGCGCCCGTAGTGTCGCTGCCGCCGTGCACATACAGGGCGTACGGCCTGCCAACCGTGGCTTCCAAGATTGGATAGTACACGCAATCGAAGAAATGCTTCAAAGCCCCGCTCATATAGCCGATATTCGCGGTCGTACCCAAAACATAGCCATCAGCCGCCAGGGCGTCGGAGGCGGAAGCCGACAGCGCTGGGCGCACCACCACGGCCACACCTTCGATCGCCTCATCACGTGCACCAGAGAGGACCGACTCCAGAATCGTCTGCATCGTCGGCGACGGCGTATGGTGGACTACCAGAAGCGTGGGCACAACCGGCATTCTAGCGCCCGCCTGCCGGCCATCATCCCGACGCTGCCACTAAAACCGTTTTAGAGCGCCTACTGGGTTCCATCGCGAGGCATCGCGGCCGGACCGCCTTGGCAAGCTCAATCGCGACACACGATCAAGCCCGCACCCGTTCCAGGGGCGGGCAGTGGCTCGATCCCGCGACTCGGGTGTTCGAGCGAGGGCGTCGTCAACCTTCCGCGTAGAGATCCGGCGGGCCGACAAGCATGATCTCGGGTGTCTCGGCAGCGGCGGCCGCCAGCCGTTCGCTGAAGCCCGCGGCGCTGAAGCAGAGGAGCCGTGCGGTCGGCGCGCCCGGGCGGCCCTGGGCACTGAGCAGGTCCCGGACCCGCCTGAGTCGATCGAGGTGGGCGAGGCCCATAGTGTCGCCCCATTTGGCCTCACCGACCGCCACAAGGCGTTCCTGCGCCTGGTCGTCGTCGAAGCCGAAGGCGACGACGTCGAGCTGGTGGCTGGCACGAGCGGACGGATCGTTGACGACACCCGAGGTGACCCGGCTGACGAGCCCGGCGCCAATCCGTTCCGGCGCGGCGTGGTGCGCGGTCCAGTACCGGCACACCTGCTCGAAGTGCGGCCCAAGAACATTGCCGACGAACCGGCGCTGGCTGATCCGCCAGAGCTGGGCGAGCCGGCGAGCACCCCGTGCGTGTTCCAGATCGGACCACATAGGTCGCATCACGGCGTGGTGAAAGGTCACCAGCGGCTCAGCAATGCGAAACTGTGTGCGGTTGTCGCGAAAGGCGTCGGGCTCTCGAATGATCAGTCCGCAGTCAGCCAGAACGGTGAGCGGATGGGCAAGGTCGCCCGACTTCCGCCCGAGGTAGGACGCGATGCCGCCACGTGACACGTTGCCCTCGGCGATCGCGGCCAGGACCGAGTGGTAAAGCGCGGTGTCACGCAGATCCGGCTCATCGGCGAGCAGGTAACGACCCTCGCGGAAGAGCGCGCTGGTCGGCGAAAGAACAGTGCGGGTGACCCAGGCGTCGAAGTCGTCGGGACCCACCGGTGTGTCGTCGCGGGCGAACTCTCGCCGGTAGGCCGGTGTACCGCCGACGATCGCGTTCACCTTCAGCGCGGTAACGGGGTCGTCGATGCCCCAGAACCGAGCCGCGAGCTGATGGTCGAGCGTGGGAACGACGAGCTCGAGACCGGCCCGGCCACGCAGGGGCGCGCCCCCGGTGAGCAGACCGCCCATGAACGACATCGCCGAGCCGCAGAGCAACAGCCGAGTCCGACTGGCGTCCCGCTGCGCACGACGCGGCGCCAGCACGTTCTGGATGATCGAGGGCAGCCGTGGGTTAGCCCGGACGAGGTACGGGAATTCGTCGATCACCACGGGTAGCGGACGATCATCACCCAGCTGGAGCAACGCATCGAACACCGGGTACCAGTCGTCGAACGCCAGCGGCGCTGGCGCGTCCAACCGATCGGCCAGCGCCGCACCCACTCGGCGCAACGACTCACCGTCCGTCGCCTCGTCCGCCCCGAAGAAGAACCCGCCAGTGGCCTCACACAAGGCACGGAGCAGGAAGGTCTTGCCCTGCCGACGCCGGCCGGACACGACACCCAACGTCGCGCCCGCCGCGGCGTCGGTCGCGAACCGCGTAAGAACGTCCCACTCGAACTCCCGGTCGAACATGTCTACCGGCCGCTCCAGCGTAGCCAATCGATCACCCTCCAGCCTTACATAAGTATCGTTATCATAACTGTACCTATGACGGCTCGGAGCGTTGCTCCACGAGCTGACCCCGCGAGAACGGGAAGTGCTCGTGCTGGTAGCCCAAGGTCCGTCGAACAGGGCCGATACTGTGACAGGCTCCTGTGACCGCTTCCAACGCAGGCCGGTGCTGATCGACTCGACGGCCCGCACCAGCGGAAGCGTCCCCGCTTCCGCTGGTGCGGACGACCGTCGCGCGGTGTCCGGCAGCCTTCTTGAGCTTGGTGTCGCCGGTGAGCAGTTCGCAGCCGAGCGCTTCGGCGAGCGCGATGTAGGCGGCGTCGTAGGCGCCGAAGTTGTGCCGCGGCTCCCACATCCGGGGTGTCGTCATCCCGGCGACGGCGTGATGTCGGCGGCATCGTTCTCATGGCTGCACGGCCGGGCTGCCGGTTCGAACAGCTGTCAGTTCCCGTTCGAAGTGTAAGGGTCACGCAGCGGCGCGGAGGTGCGGGCCGAGCGAATCGTCCGTTCGGCCTCGGCGGCGGCGCCCGCGGCGATGTACCGCTGGGTCCGGCCGTGCCCGATCTCCTCGATCAGCCCAGCGGCCTTCAGGCCCTGCAGATCCCGTATCGCCTGGTCACAGGTCAGTCCCTCGTCACGGGCATAGGTCGCCCGGCGGGCACCCTCCGGGCGAGTCGCGGCGTGGAGGGCCGCGACCGACCGCTCCCCCAGTCTGGCCGCGGCGACCTGATCACCTCGAATCTCGCCGCCTGAAGCACATAGGTCAACGCATCCACGTAACCCGTGACCGCGTCCTGGGTGTGCCGGTCGTGCCGATTCGGCATCTCCTCGCCGGCCACGACCGCCTCCGCGTCGACGACCTCGACGGTGTAACCCTCAATCGTGTTCGAGCCCCGGATCGCCCACCACGCTTCGTAGTTGTCGTCCAACCTGGGCAAATAGGTTTGATCTATCGATCGGTTCGATCGTCGGGGTTCCGTAGATGCAGGTCAGCAGTCGCGGAGTGCCCGGTTCGTACAATGCCGGGCTTCCGATCAGACCGGCTCCGGAGGTGACTGTCAGTATTCAGATGGTGCAAACTGTGCGGGGCGGGCAGTGTCCAGTGAGTGATCATCGCGTCGTTCGCCGACCGCCGGGCGCCTTCTGACCCATCGCTCGGGCGTCGTGTTCGGACATGTCCCAGGCGAAACCGGCGTCGACCGAGTCGGCGTCCGGGTCGGCGCGCAGCGCCCCGGGCAAGGTCGCGCCGGCCGCCAGCACGGCGACCAGCGCGAGTACTCCCAGCGGTAGCCGCCATGCCAGCCGCCGTCGGACCCAGCTCACGCTGCCCGCGCCGGACTGGCGTCCTGATAGCGGGTCGCTGGCGTGCGCGGTGTCGACCGACGTCGCGTCGCTGCAGCCTCGCCGGCGACAGTAGGGGTGCTGTTCTTCACCGGCCCGCTCCTCGGCGGCGTGCTCCAACAGCTGTCCCTCGGCGCGCCACTGCTGGCTCATCTGTCGTCCTGGGTCCCGGAACCGGGGACGGGAGAACCACTGGTTCGTACCGTTCCGATGGACGGGGCGCAGGATCTGGTCCCGAGGCTTCCCTGAACGTAACTAGTCAGCTCTCTTGATCGATCGCTGTTGTCGCAGGGCGGGTCGTTTGGGTGACTGTCGCTGTGGGCCTGGGGTGCTCGCGGTGGGTGGGCGACCAGTGACCCCTGAACAATCGGTTCAGGGAGGGGGAAGCGCTCCTTCTTCGTGGTCGAGTTCGTTTTCGAGGAGGCGGAGGGAGACGTCTGAGAGCTGTCCGGTGTCTCGCCACAGCTGCATCTCGTCGCGCTCGGCCTCGATCATCGCGCGTCGTACTCGGCCGAAGGTGTCTGTCGGGCTCTCGGGGCGGATCTGTTCGTCGGCGGGGGGGTTCAGCGCTGTCAGGCTGTCCTCGCTGCGTTGTTTGCGGTCCTCCGCGGCTCTGCTGAGCCGTTCGGCGAGGAGGTCGGGGATTGGTTCGTGCTCCCGGAGGCATCGCAGCGTTCGTAGGCCGGCCTCGGCTGCCGCGGCGCGGGCCCGAGCCCGCTGGCGTCGGGCCTCGTCGGCGTCGGGCCGCACTCCCAGCCGTCGTAGCAGCGGTCCGAAGGTCAGGCCCTGGCCGACGAGGGTGAGCAGCACGGTGCTGTAGGCGCAGAACAGCAGCAGGTCGCGGTGCGGGAACCGGACGGCGTCGGTGGACAGCGGCAGCGCGGACACGGCGGCTAGCGAGATCACCCCGCGCATCCCGGACCAGGACAGCGCCATGAGCTCGTGGCCGGTCAGGTGTGGGTGTGGGGACAGGAACCGCAGCCGCGTCGGGAGCAGGGCGGGGACCAGCAGCCACAGCGCTCGGGTCAGGAGGACGCCGCCGAGCGTCACCGCCGCCGCGGCCAGCACCGTGCCCAGGGGATAATCCGCGATGGTGGGCACGATGGCGACGAACTGCTGGCCGATGAGGAGGAATACGAACCCTTCGAGCAGGAGGTCCGCCAGGCGCCACACCGCGAGAGCGTGCAGGCGGGCCGCGCCGGAGAGCAGCTGCCGGGACTGGTGACCCAGGACGAGTCCCGCGGTGACGACCGCGAGAACGCCGGAGACATGCAGCGCGGCGGCCGGAAGGTAGGCGGCGAAGGGGGTCGCCAGGGAGATGGCCGTCTCGGCGACCGGCTCGTCGATCCGACGCCGCAGCCGCCCGATGAGCCAGGCGACGGCGATCCCTCCGGCGATCCCGCCGAGGGCGGCGACCAGGAACTGTCCGATGACGAACGGGACATCGAACGGGCCGCCGACGACCGCGGCCACCGCCACCGTGTAGAGGGTCAGTGCCGTTGCGTCGTTGAGCAGACTTTCGCCCTCGATGACGGTGCGCAGCCGGTCCGGCAGGCCAACGCGCCGCCCGATGGACAGGGCCGACACCGCGTCCGGTGGCGCCAGGGCCGCGCCGAGAGCGCAGGCGGCGGCGAACGGAAGACCCGGTACCACCGTGACCAGCAGACCACCGACGACCAGTGCGGTGATGACGACGAGCAGGACGGACAGGGAGACCACCGCTCGCAGATTTGCCCGGATCTCCAGCAGGCTTGAGCTCAGCGCGGCGGAGAACAGCAACGGCGGGATGACCAACACCAGAATGATGTCCGGCTCCAGCCGCAGGTCCGGGCCGGGCAGCAAGGTGTAGACGACGCTCGCGCCGACGAGAAGCACCGGGGCCGGCAGACCGAACCGCTTCGCGGCCAAGGCTGCCCCGACCACAAGGGCCAGCGCGAGCAGCCCAAACGCTACTCCACCCAACATGCGCTAAGCCTGACCGGGCACGGATGCCAACGCCGACAAGCAGCGCCGGCACGGTCAGCGGTCAGACCGACCCTGCAGGAGCCAGGCTTCGACGTCGCCCGCCCGCCACACCTCGAAATACGGCGCAGACCGGACAGGCCTAGGAAAGTCCGCACGAGCACACAGGTCTCTGGCCCGTTGCATTGAAATATCCAGCCGACGGGCGACGTCCGCGATCGTCAATAGATCATCGCCTGTCATACCGTCATCCTACACGCGAAGGCCCTCGAACCGCGGAAACCGGCGCCTCGGATCCTTCGCGTGACCGCGGCGAACTCGGGCCCGCCGGGCCGTGCGCACGCTGCCCCGGCGACGGGTAGGGCGGCGCCGCGGTCGGCCCCGAGCATCTCTCCGCATATCTTCTCACCGGCTGATCGACAGGTGAGGAGCGGGGATGGCGGTATACCCTGCACGCTGACGTGGCCGGATACGCCACTCGCCGGTGTCGGTGACTTTCTGGGCACTCCTAACTTGGTACGCCCGTCGACGTTATGAGGAGATCGATGCTGCACATCAGGCCGCTCCTCGGTGCCGTGGCGGGCTCCATGACAAGTCCGCTGAGACCGGATGACTACCGGGCGACGATTAATCCGCTGTGGTCACGGCGCCGGCTGTCTGGTCGCGTCGAGGCCGTGGATCCGGAGACGTCCGACACCTCGACCGTCGTTGTCCGGCCCGGCGTGGGTTGGCGAGGAGGCCTGGCAGGCCAGCACGTCAGTGTCGGCGTGAGCATCGAGGGCGTGTGGCATCGGCGGACGTTCTCGCTGTCGTCTCCCCCCCACCGCCCGGACGGCCTCATCGCCATCACGGTGAAAGCCAGGCCAGACGGCCTGGTGTCCAGGCATATCGTGCACGCGCTGCGCCCGGGCCAGACTGTCCGGCTCGGACCTCCTACGGGACGGTTCGTGCTGCCGGACGAGCTGCCGGCCCGCTTGCTTTTCGTGACCGCCGGCAGCGGGATCACGCCTGTGATGTCGATGCTGCGGCACCTCGCCGAGAGCCGGCAGATGCCCGACGTCATGCTCGCGCATTCCGCGCGGAACGCGTCGGAGGCCATCTTCGGTGAAGAACTTCGCGGGATGGCTGCCCAGCTCCCGGCCCTGCGCCTGTACGAGCACCACACCCGCTCCGCGGGCGGTCGGCCCGTGGCACGGCTAACGATGGGCGCGCTGTCCGCGATCTGTAACGACATCCCGGAGCGGATGACCTGGGTCTGCGGGCCTCCCGGACTTGTCGACGTCGCCGAATCGTACTGGCGGGATTCCGGCATCAGCGACCGCCTGCTCACGGAACGATTCCAACCGGCGGTGCGCCCCGGTGGCGGGCAGGGCGGACGGGTGCGCTTCGTCCGAAGCGGGCGGGAGACCACCGCGAGCGCGGGTACCCCGCTGCTGGCCGCGGGCGAGGAAGCGGGCGTCATCATGCCGAGCGGCTGCCGGATGGGTGTCTGTCACAGCTGCCTCGTCCCCCTCGCCGGTGGTCAGGTCCGCGACCTGCGCACCGGCGACGAGCACGATACCCCGGGCGATCTCATCAAGACCTGCGTGTCCGTGCCCGTCGGCGACGTCGACATCGATCTGTGAGGAGCAGGCGGATGGCAACACCGACCCACCTCAGTGCCCGCGACATCGAGGAACTGGGCGAGGAGCTTGACCGTCTCCGCGCGGAGATACTCGCGAGCAGAGGAGAGGACGACGCCCGGTACATCCGACGGGTGATCGCGGCTCAACGGGGCCTCGAGGGCGGTGGCCGAGCTATGATGTTCGCCTCCCTGCTGCCGCCGGCATGGCTGGCCGGTACGGCGATGCTCGCCGTCGCCAAGATTCTCGAGAACATGGAGATCGGTCACAACGTCCTGCACGGGCAATGGGACTGGATGCGCGACCCCGACATCCACTCCACCACCTGGGAGTGGGACTCCGCGTCCCCCGCCGCCCAATGGAAATATTCGCACAACTATGTGCACCACACCTACACAAACGTTGTCGGCCGAGACCGGGATCTCGGGTACAGCATGCTCCGAGTGACTCCCGAACAGCCGTGGCACCCCGTCCACATGGCCCAACCGCTGTACAATCTCGCCCTTGCGGTCGTCTTCGAATGGGGAATCGCGCTCTACGACGTCGAGATCGAGAGGGTCTGGCGCCGAGAAAAAGACTTGGACCAGGCACTGAACCAGTTCGGCAGCGCCCTCAAGAAAGTCTGGCGTCAGGGCATGAAGGACTACGTCGTATTTCCGCTGCTCGCCGGACCGGCGTTCCTCCCCGTGCTGCTGGGTAACCTGACCGCGAACGTCACCAGGAACATCTGGGCGCATACCATCATCTTCTGCGGCCATTTCCCCGACGGCACCACGACCTTCACAGAGGAGGAGATCGAAGGCGAGAGCCGAGGGGAATGGTACCTGCGGCAGCTGCTCGGCTCCGCGAACATCAGCGGACCGGCGGCGCTCCATCTCCTCAGCGGCAACCTCAGCCACCAGATCGAGCATCACCTCTTTCCCGACCTGCCCAGCAACCGGTATGGGCAGATCGCCCCGCGGGTCCGCGCCCTGTGCGAGCGGTTCGGTCTCCCGTACACGACCGGCTCCCTGCCCCGGCAAACGGCGAACGTCTGGAGACGCATCCTGCGCCTGGCGCTTCCCGGCCCGACACGGCCCGCGACAGGCGAGACCTCACCCGAGCCGGTCATCCCCGCCCGCGCCGCATGAGTTGTATAGGACAGCCGGTGCAGGCGATGATCGCGGCAGGTCTGGGGCCGCCCTTGTTGGCGGCGGATGCGGGTGACCGGTCGCGTCGCGCCGGCCTGGCGGGGTCAGGGATGGATTCTGCCGGAGGCACGCGACCGCCAGGCCCTGCCGCCGGCCCACCACCCACCGCCACCCGCCAACGCGGCCACCGGTGCCGCGGCGCGTCCGAGGCGCGGGAAGCAGGACCGAGCCCGGCGCAACCCGGGTACCCAGCCGCCGGTCGCCCGGCGGTGAGCCGTCCGCGTCGCCGTGCGGGGACCCCCCGTGGCTGCCTCAGCGCGCCATGCCGGCTGACCGTCCCTGCTGCCTATGGTGGAGGATGTGAGCGCACGCGGGAGGTTCGACTCCCTGGCGTTGCTGAAGGCCATCGAACGGGCGGCGCCGGCCGATGCCGTGGATGTGCTGGCGGCACGGCTTCGGGCCGATCTCGGAGCGCTCGCCACCGCGTTTCTGATCGCGGACTTCTCCAGCGGCATCCTGGCCAGGTTCTCCCAACCGGGCCACGGCGAGACCGTGATGGAGCAGGTGACGGTCCACGGAACGCGGCAGGGTGATGTACTACGTGACCAGCGTCCGGCCATGGACCGACACGATGACCAGATTGTGGTGGTCGCGCCGGTGACGGCGCGCGGTGAGGCGATCGGCGTCATCGAGGTCTTCTTTCCCGGAACAGTCAGCGGCGCTGTCTCGGAACGAGCCGGATCCGCTGCCGGCGGTGCCGCCGAGCGGCTGATGTCCGAGGTGTCGGATGCCGCGCACCTGTTCGCCTACGCCATCGTGCTGAACCGGCGCTACACCGACCTGTTCGAGTGGGGACGGC
>Ga0207710_10000093_pt1 | contig 119983 bp, 83 predicted proteins | sample KBSS24metaG_FD_184400 | JGI IMG/M metagenome (GOLD analysis project Ga0207710, IMG submission 184400) | Switchgrass rhizosphere microbial communities from Kellogg Biological Station, Michigan, USA - KBS S2-4 metaG (SPAdes) (version 2) | ecosystem: Host-associated > Plants > Roots > Rhizosphere...
TTCTCCTCATCGAGTTGCTTCGCACGTTTCTCGTGAGGATCACGCGATGGTCGCTCTACGTCACGGACCGACACTCCGTAGAGTCAGCATCCGTCACGACCCGTACACCACGTCTCTGGACTCCACTCCTGCCACGCCACCCTCCCAACCGTCGGGCCGGCTCCCAACCCAGCCGCCCCTGGGGTCGGCCGCCCCCCTCCTCCAGAGGAAGGGCCGGGGGTCTGGGGGCAGCGCCACCAGCAACACCAGCGACACCGGTCACGCTGTCCGGGACGTCGGACGTCGCTGGCCGCGTGCTGGTTAGGATGAGCATTCATTCCTGTTCGTCGTCAACGCTTCCGGCGGGGACGGGTGGCGACGCGCCGACACGGCGACGCGCCGAACGGGCGGCCCGGCCGACACGCCGAGTGGGGTGCCGAAGGCGGGGCCCCGCTCGGCGCGTGGCGGACCGGGCGGGACCCGTTCGGAGCGGCGACCCGTGGCGATAGCGCGGCGCGACGCGATCCAGCGGCGTCGAAGGCAATGGCTTGCTGGATCTCGATATCGGGACATCAATGGTCGAGATGGGCGGCCGGTGGCCCTCAGTGCCTGCGCGGCGGAGATTACTCCTCGTCCAGACTAGGGCGTGGGACCGGAGCTGGAGGTTCGCGCGCACCGCGAGGCGCAGACGTATCGGCAGAAGCCGGCGGGATCTGTCTCAGCGCCTTTCGATGACCACGGAAGCGTTCTACAGACAGAAAGGCGAGAGCTGTAGCCCAAAAAGCCACTCCGAACCAAGGTCCCCAAGCAATAGCCGCTCGGACACCAAGAATGGCAAGGATTGAGCAGGATACATAGGTGCCGACCTGGCGGGCCGCGCGCTCCCCACGCCTCCTGCGAACCCTCGGGACGACCGTCGCGCGAAAAACCGAATTTGCTCCGCTGAGAGCCGCGATCCACATGAAATCAAGATGATTGGCCGAACCCACACAGCGCATGGTAGCCGCCGGCCGGTCGGCGGCGCTACACCCGCAAGGTAGCGGTAGTCCTGCATGAAACTGGATCAAGCAGCGGAGTCGCCCGGGACAGGACTGCGGCCGAAGGCCGCGCTTGATACCGGCGGTATTCGTTAGACCATTGGCGCCGCCGCGGAATAGGCACCCCACAGTTACCCGCCGTGCGACGTTGGATCGTCTGGTGGCGCGTGGCGGTCGTCGTCGCTCGGGTACGGGCGTAGCGAAACGCCGAACCGGCCCGCCATGTAGCTAGCCGAGACGAGATGGTGGGCATGCGAATCGTGTGCGCCCGCAACGAGGCGGCGCTATATTAAGCGGTCGTGCTCAGCATCCCGAGGCCGATCGTGGCGTGGAGGCGGTCGGCGGCGGCCGGCGCTCCGCAGCTCTACTTCGGATCGGGCATCACGGACGTCGGTGCGATCGTCCTCGTGAGAAGGTTGATCGACGGACCGGGGGCAGCCAGGCTTGCACTCGACGTGGGTGTGCTTAGTCTGGGTCTCCTCCTGGTGGCCGATGGTCTGCGTCGAGCGTGGCGACGACGGCGGTTCGAGGCGGTGACGGCCGGCCTGGCCAGAGAAAAGGCGGTCGCGTCACCCAACCGCGCGGTGCTGACCAAGGTGATACGCCGACTGGTGGCGGGAGCCACGTTCGGCACAGTATGTGATCTTGCGGCGTACCTGATCCATGCGGAGTCACTGACTGGGGCCGTCGCCATCTCGCTGATTCCAGCGCTGCAATACCTGACATCCGGCGACCAAGATACGGAACCTGCCCGCGCCGCGGACGGCTCGGCTGCCTGACCGGTCCCGCCGCTGTCGTGGCGGTCTCCGCGCGACCTGCGCTGGTCGCAGTGCGGCCCCGCCCGCCGGCTCGCGCGGACAGAAGCAGACTCACCGCGGTCTGGGGATCGTCGCTGGCACGCGCCTGATGGGTCATGCATCGGAGGATGTTCGCGGCGATCCCCGGCCCCGGACGATCAGACAGTGGGCGCGGTCGCGACAGGCTACGTCAGCTTGGGTCATGGGCTGGACACGGTGACGCCCGGCTCGGTGCTGGTCGTCGCCGATGAGGGGGCCGGGTCGGCGTTCGGCTATGTGATCGCCCGGTGCCGGATGGACTCGGCGCCGTGCGATGAGATCACGGTCGGGGTGGACCTGGCGACGTGGCGGCACGCGGAGGAAGTGCCGTGACGGGGCCGGGCCGGTGGCTGAGCTGGTCGTCGCGCTGCGGGCGCTGCTGGGCGCTTGGTGGTGCGATCGGCGGAGACCGGCGAGGTGCTAGGGGCATCGGAGGGCGCGTGGCGGTGGCTGGAGGTGCGGGACGGGAAGATGGTGCGGCTGCCGGCGGAGACGTACGGGCCGCTGCCGCCGCTCGACGGCGGCGGGCGTCAGGAGCCGGTCGGGCAGGCCGGGGAGTAGGGGACGCCGGGGACGGCGGCCGACCAGTCGGCCTTCGAGAGCGGGACGCCGGCGGCGGCGCAGACCCGGCGGGTGACGGCGGCCGGGTCGAGGTCGAGGACCGGGGCGGCGGCGCCGGCCGGGACGGGGACGAGCACGCCGCCGTCGCCGGTGAACGCCAGCCCGGTCACGCCGGCCGGCGCCGGGATGGTGGCCAGCGGACGCGGCGAACCGGGGTCGTCCACCGTCCACAGCCGCGGCCCGGACGCGCCGCCGACGGCGAGCGTCGAGCTGGACCGGCTGAACACGACGGCGCCCGCACCGCCGCCGGGCACATCCAGGGTGGCCCGCCGGCGCGGGCTGCCGGGTGAGCCGATCCTGTACAGGGCGACCTGGCCGCCGCCGGCCGCGGCGGCCAGCGTCGCGCCGTCCGCCGAGATAGACAGCCCCGACACGGGCCCGCCGGCCGGCGGCAGCTCGGCCAGCGCGCCGAGGCGACGGCCGTCGGAGCTGACGCTCCACAGCTTCGCGCTCCCGGACGCGTCGCCGCTGGCCAGGACCGTCCCGTCCGGGCTGAGCGCGAGCGCGCCGACGGCCGCGGCGTCGGTCTGGCGGGCGAGGCGGACCGGCGCGGCCGGCGTCCCGATGTCCCACAGGCTGAACGCCTTCGCCTCGCCGGCGGCGAGCGTCATCCCGTCCGCGCTCAGCGCCAGCCCACCGCCGGGAGTGCCCCCAAGCGGCACCGAGCCGCCGACCACCGGCCGGTCCGAGTCGGCCAGGCTGACGACGTCCGCCGTCCCGGCCGCGCCCCGGCGGCCGGCGACGACGAGCGTCCCCCCGTCGCGGGAGGCGGCGACGGTGGTGACGGAACTCAGGCCGGTCGCGAGGCTCCCCCGGCGGCGGGGCCGGGCCGGGTCAGCCAGGTCCCAGACGTCGACGGTGCCGGCCGCGCTGGCCGTGGCGAGCAGACGGCCGGTCCCGAGGCCGACCGCGGCGACCGGCGGAGCGCCGGTCGAGGAGACCAGCGGCGAGCCGGGCGTCGCCCAGCCCCGGGCGATCCCGTCGTCGCCGCCCGTGGCCAGCACCGACCCGTCGCCGCTGAACGCCAGCGCCCGGGCCGCGCCACCGTCGCTGAGGTAGCCCAGCGGCGCCGACGGCCGGGCCAGCGAGTACAGCGCGGGCGCGCCGGTCGTCGTGGCCACCGCGGCCAGGCCCGGACCCGAGGCGGCGGACGCCGGGTCGGGCGCGATGGCGCTGATCGGCGCGGGCAGCCGGGTCGAGGAGGTGAACGTGACCGACCCGGTGGCGGCGACCGCGTAGACGGCGAGGGTGCCGGCGGTGTCGCCGGTGACGAGCCGGCGGCCGGGCCCGTCGAAGGCGATCGCGCTGACCTCGGCGTCCGAGCCGGCCGCCGGCACCGGCATCTGGCCGAGGAAGACCGCGTCCTCCTCGGCGCGGACTGCCCACAGCAGCGAGTAGCGGTAGCGGCTGCCGGTGACCAGCAGCGCGCCGTCGGGGCTGAACGCGATCGCCCGGGTCAGCGGCCCGGCGTTGCGGGCATAGCCGATGAGCCGGGGGTGGGCCGGGTCACGCACGTTCCACAGCGCGACGTCGCCGACGGAGCCGGCGGCCTGGTAGCTGCCGGTGGCCAGGATGTCGGCCGTCGGGGAGAAGGCGAGCGCGGTCACCGGGCCGGAGGCCGGCGGCAGGGTGGCCAGCGGGCGGGCCGGGGTGCTCGGGTTCCACAGCCGGATGGCGCCTTCCTCGCCGCCGGTCGCGACGACGGTGCTGCTCCGGTTGACGGCGACGGCGCGCACCGCCGCGTGGGCCGGGCCGGCGGCCGGGAGGACGAAGGCCTGGCCGGTCCGGCCGGTCCGCCAGACGTCGGCGGTGCCGTCGGCGTTGCCGGTGACGAAGTACGAGCGGTCGGGGGCGTAGGCGGCGGCGTCGATGGCGGGCCGGGCAATTGCGGCGGGTGCGGCGGGTGCGCCGGCCGAGCCCGCGGCGCCGCCGGCCTGGCTGTAGCGGGTCGGGACCCCGGCGCCGGCGGCTGGGGCACCGAGCAGCGCGCCCCGGGTGGTGTCGTTGTCGTCGAGCGCGAACGCGGCCGCGGCGAGCTGGGCGGACACGCCGGCGTCGCCCCGCGCGGCCACGGCGGCCTGCGCGACCCAACGCGAGCGGGCCGCGTCCCGGCCGTCGGCGACGCCCGACCGCGAGTGGACGACGGCGACCAGCGCGATCAGCGTCGCGACCAGCAGGATCGCCAGGACCGCGGTGGACCGCCGCCAGCCCGGGCCGGCGGAACGCGGCAACGGTCCGGCCCCGCCCGGGCCGGCGGAACGCGGCAACGGTCCGGCCCCGCCCGGGCCGTCGGGACCCTCGTCGCCGGGGCCGTCGAGGTCGTCGTCGACGGTCGGGCGTTCGTCCAGCAGGACCGAGCGCGCGTAGGGGAAGTCCGCCGCCGCGGCGGCCGGGTAGGAGCGGTCGGAGTGCCAGGCGGGAGCCAGGTCGGCCGCGGGGCCGGCCGTGGCGGCCACCACTCGCGACGGCTCGGCGGAGGCGGGGCGCGGGGCGGCTTCAAGCAGGTCGGCGCGGCCGGCGTCGTCCATGCGGGCTCTCGCCGGCTCGTTTTCGTCCGCATGGAGCGGCGCGATCGTCCCGGACGGCGGGACGTCGAGCGGCGGCAGCTCGACGGCGACCGGCTCGGCCGCGATCGGGCGGACCAGCACCTCGCCGGCGGCCTCGCGGTCACTGGCCGACAGCCCGGCGGGCATCGGCGCGACGGACCCCGCCTCGAGCGGCCCCGTCTCGGCTGCTGCCGGGCCGGCGGCGGCCGGGCCGGCGGCGGCCGCGCCGGCCGCGGCGCCGGCGGAAGCCGCGGCGGCCACAACCGGACCGACCGGCCCCCCGGCCGGAGCCACCCCGGTCTGGGCGCCGATGACGGCGGCGTAGGGAACCTGCGGCAGCGGCGCGTCGTCCAGCGGGTCCTCGGGCGCCGGCACGTGGACCGGGTTGCCGCACACGATGACGTTGTCCGCCCAGCCGGCGGCGATCCCGCGGGGCGCGGGCCGGTGGCGGGCCGGCAGCAGGTACTCGAGACGTCGCCGGACGTAACCGAGCGTGAGCCGTTCCGGGCCGCCCACGTCGCCGTCCGTCATGATCCGGATGAGGGCGCCGGACAGGTCCGTGTGCGGCCCGGACGCGGCCAGCTCGGCCGCGTACCGGGCGCCCGACGCGATGACCTCCAGGTTGCGCGACCGGCCGACGTCGAGGTCGGCCACCCGGTCGGCCGGCGTGAACGGCGGATGCCGGTCGGGGATCGCGCAGTCGAGGATGAGCAGGACACGGTTGGCCCGGGCCGCCCTCAGCGGGGCGAGTACCGCCGCGAAGCGCAGGGCGGTGTGCGCCCGGTGGTCCGGGCGCGGGTCGGTGCCCGGCATCACCAGGTAGAGCTGCTCGTCCTCGACGAAGGCGTGGCCGACGTAGGAGACGACGAGCGTGCCGACCGGCTGGCGGGACTCCTCCAACAGGGCCAGGCTGACCTCGGCCGGCGAGCTGGGCGCGGGCAGCATCCGGACGTTCTCGGCCCGCAGCCCGCAGCGGGAGACCAGGACCTGACCGAAGTCGGTCACGGTGCGTTCGGCCAGCGCGAGCACCGGGGACCACGGTTCGACCCGCTCCCCGTCCGCCGCCGGCGGCGCTCCGCCCAGCCCGATGACCAGCGCGCGGGCGTGGCCATCGGCCAGCGCCACACCGGCCCTCGACGTCACCGGACCGGCCACCGCATCGCTCCCTCGCTCGTGCCCACCCACACCGCGTGAAGACAGCCGGGCGCGGAAGCTCAGGCACCCGTCACGGATCGGACCAGTCCCCCAAAGACCACTAGTCCGCGATGTGTCGGAGACTAGTCCCCAGGGGTCAGGCCTGATCCGACTGGTCGTGGCCAGCTCGTCATGGCGCACTCGCCCCGCAACGGACCGTCACGGATCGCGGCCGGACCGGCGCGGCTGGACCGGCGCGACGCCGGGCCGCCCGATCCGCTACGGCACCGGCTCGGGGACGGCGAGGTCGAACCAGACGATCTTTCCGTCGCCGGTCGTCTCGACGCCCCAGTCCCGGGCGAGAGAATCGATCACCGTGAGGCCCCAGCCGGAGTCGTCGTCCGACCCGACCCGGTGGGCCGGCAGGTCCTCGCCCGCCCGGTCCTCGACGCTGACCCGTAGGGAGCCGGCGCCGAGTTCGGCGCGCAGCACCAGATCGCTGCGGGCGTGCTTCACGGCGTTGGTGACGACCTCGCTGACCAGAAGGACGGCGTCGTCGACCGCGCCCGGGCCGGGCACGAGGGCGACACCGCGCCCGGCGCCCGTCCCGGCGCCCGTCCCGGCGCCCGCCGAGCCGGTCAGGGCCCGGCCGAGCGCCTCGCGGGCCCGGCCGGCCGACCCCGCCTCGGCCGGCAGCTGGAGCTCCAGCAGGGGCGGCCGGGCCCGCTGGGTCGTCATCACCAGCAGAGCGGTGTCGTCGTCGGTGCGCGCCGGCAGCGCGGCGGCGGTCAGGCAACGGTCGAGCAGGTCCCGGGCATAGCCGTGCGACGGCGCGGCGACGGCGCCCGGCCCCGCGCCCGGCCCCGGCCGGCAGGGCGCCTGGCCCGCCGGCCCCTCCCACCCCGGCGCGGGCTCCCCTCGCCCGAGCTGCTGGTGCCCTGGCCGCCCGGATCCCGACGGCCCGCGCAGCGACTCGGTCAGCCCGTCGCGCAGCCGGTCCAGGCCGTCGCTGAGCGTGCGCCCGCGGGCCTCGACGAGGCCGTCGGTGAACAGCACGAGCGCCGAGCCCGGCAGCAGCGTGAAGGCGCTCTCGCTGTATACGCCGCCCTCGCCGACCCCGAGCGGCAGCCCCGGGTCCAGCAGCAGGTAGTCCGGTTCCTCGTCCGGGCTGACCAGCAACGGCGGCAGGTGCCCGGCGTTGGCGACGACCGCCCGGTGGGTTTCCGGGTCATAGACGAGGTAGAGGCAGGTGGCCAGCTGCAGGCCGGGCAGCAGCTCGACGACCCGGTCGAGGCGGGCCAGCACCTCCGCGGGCCCCCACCCCTCCAGCGCGTAGGCCCGCAGCGCGGCCCGGAGCTGCCCCATCAGCGCGGCCGCGCGCAGCCCGTGGCCCATGACGTCGCCGATGGCCACCCCGAGCCGGCCGCCGGGCAGCGGGATCGCGTCGTACAGATCGCCGCCGACCTCGGTGCCGGCGGTGCCCGGCCGGTACTCCATGGCGATCTCGACGCCGGGCACGGCCGGCGGATGCGCCAGCAGCAGCGAGCGCTGGAGGGTCAGCGCGGAGTCGCGCTGGCGCTGGTAGCGCTCGGCGTTGTCCAGCGCCAGGGCGGCCCGGCGCGCCAGCTGCTCGGTCAGGGTGATGTCGCCGGTGGGGATCTGCCCGTCCGAGCGGAAGACGATGAGCGCGCCCAGGACCCGTCCGCCGACGCCCAGCGGAACGCTGACCACCGGTCCGCTGACGACCTCCAGAAACCGTCGCCGCATCGCGGGGTCGGGCAGCATGCGGGCGGCGAGCCGGCGGTCGATACGCGGCAGATACCAGGTCTCGGCGGCGCGGATCACCGAACCCGGCGGGTAGGGGTCGGTCAGGGTCGCCGGCTTGTCCGCGGCCATTGTGCGCAGCAGGGCCTGGACCGAGGGGTTCTGGTGGACGAGCGCGGCCAGCCGGATCTCCTCGCCCTCCCGCAGGAACACCACCGACCCGGCGCCGAGCCGGGGCACGGCCAGCGAGGCGATCAGGTCGGCGACCAGGTCCGGATCGAGCGAGGTCGACAGGACCACGCCGGCGTCGTCGAGGAAGGCCAGGTGCTCCAGCGCCACCCGCTCGGCGGCGCGGCGGCGGCCCAGCGCCCGCCCGGCCCGGCGGGCGCCGCCCGTCAGCCAGGCCAGGCCAGGCCGGTGCTCCGCCTCCCCGCGCCCCGAGCGTTCACCGCGCTGCCCGCGCTCCCCGCGCGAGCCGTCAGAGGGCGACGGGGACGATCGCGCCCCGAAGAGGCGGGCCGGGCGGCGGATCAGGGCGGCGGCCCGGGACTCGGCACCCAGACGGCTCTGCATAGGAGTTTCTTCGTAACTTTCAGTAACCCCCTGCACCTGCCGCAGTCTAATGCCGGACACGGCATCCTTCCCATCGTGATCAGAGGAACGCGGCGGGCCTGGCCGGATGCGGGGGGATACGGGTTGGATTGGGCCATGGCGTGGTGGCGGGACGCGGTCGTGTACCAGATCTACATCCGGGCCTTCGCGGATGCCGACGGCGACGGCGTCGGCGACCTACCCGGGATCACCAGCCGGCTGCCGTACCTGCGTGACCTGGGCGTCGACGCGATCTGGATCACCCCGTTCTACCGCTCGCCCATGGCCGACCACGGCTATGACGTGGCCGACCACCGGGCGGTCGACCCCGTCTTCGGCGACCTGGCGGCCGTCGACGCCCTGCTGGCCCGGGCCCACGAGCTGGGCCTGCGCGTCCTGTTCGATCTGGTGCCCAACCACTCCAGCGACGCCCATCCGGCCTTCCGCGCGGCGCTGGCGGCCGGTCCGGGGTCGCCCGAGCGTGCGCTCTACGTCTTCCGTGACGGGGTCCCGGCCCCACCAGCGGGCGGCGCGCCGCCGACGACGGCGCCGCCCAACAACTGGCGCTCGGTGTTCGGCGGACCGGCCTGGACGCCCGCCCCGGACGGCCGGGACGACCCCCAGTGGTACCTGCACCTGTTCGCCCGGGAACAACCGGACTGGAACTGGTCCCACCCGGCGGTCGCGGCCGACCACGCGGCGACCATCCGGTTCTGGCTGGACCGGGGCGCCGACGGCTTCCGGATCGACGTCGCGCACGGGCTGGTCAAGGACGCCGCGCTGCGGGGCAACCCGGTCCCGGACGCCGCCGACCCCGGATCGATGTACCGGGAGGATGCCGAGCCGATGATCTGGGACCAGGACGGCGTCCACACCGTCTACCGGCAGTGGCGATCAATCACCGACAGCTACGACGCGGCCGACGGGCGGGACCGCGTCCTGGTCGGTGAGGCCTGGGTGTCCGACCCCGACCGGCTGGCCCGCTACGTCCGGCCCGACGAGCTGCACCAGACGTTCGCGTTCGCGCTGCTGCTGGCCCCGTTCTCGGCGCCGGCCTGGCGGGCCGCGATCAGCGCGGAGATCGCGGCGCTCGCCCAGGTCGGCGCCGCGCCGACCTGGGTGCTGGCCAACCACGACGTCGTGCGCCCCGCCACCCGCTACGCGCCGGGACCGGGCCCCCTGGCCGCCGCCCGGGGCGCCGCCCGGGCCCGGGCGGCGCTGCTGGCCCTGCTCGCCCTGCCCGGCTCGGTCTACCTCTACCAGGGTGATGAGCTGGGCCTGCCCCAGGTCGACGTCCCGCCCGAGGCCCGCCGGGACCCGATCTGGTTCCGCTCCGGCGGGGCCGAGGTGGGCCGGGACGGCGCGCGGGTGCCGCTGCCCTGGTCGGGCGACGAGCCGCCGTACGGCTTCGGCCCGCCGGGCGCACCGAGCTGGCTGCCCCAGCCGCCCGGCTGGGGGACGCTGAGCGCGGCGGCACAGGCCGGCACCGTCACCTCGACGCTCGTGCTGGCCCGGAGCGCGCTGGCCCTGCGCCGCCGGCTTCCCGCGCTCGGGGACGGGACGCTGAGCTGGATCGATGGTCTGCCGGCCGACTGCCTGGCCTTCACGCGCCGCGGCGCCGGCGCGCCGGCCCCGGGCCAGCCGGCTCCCGGCGAACCCGCGCCCATCGCGCCCGCCGGCGAGGCTCCCCACGACGAGTCCGGGCAGACGATGATCTGCCTGATGGCCGCGGGTGACGAGCCGCTGGAGCTGACGCTGCCGGGACGGCTGGTCCTGGCCAGCGCGCCGGTCGGCTACGACGGCCGGACCCTGGCGTTGCCACCGGACACGACGGTCTGGATCGCTCCCGCCCCGGTGGACGGACCCCGGCCGCGCCCGGCGGGCTGACGACCCCGGCCGCGCCCGGCGGGCTGACCCCGGCCGCGTCCGGCCTCCCGCGCGAGGACCACCGCAAGTTCCCGCACAATGGTGGGGTGGCGAACCGACCATCTCCGGCCCGGCCGACCGAGTCCTTCTACGACGCGGTCGGCGGCGAACCGACCTTCCGCCGGCTGGTGGCGCGCTTCTACGCCGGGGTCGCCGGCGATCCGGTGCTGCGCCCCCTCTATCCGGAGGAGGACCTCGGGCCGGCCGAGGAGCGGCTGCGGATGTTCCTGGCGCAGTACTGGGGCGGCCCGACGACCTACGGGGAGCTTCGGGGCCACCCGCGGCTGCGGATGCGCCACGCGCCGTTCCCTATCGGCGAACGGGAACGGGACGCCTGGCTCGGCCACATGCGGGACGCGGTCGACGAGCTCGCCCTGCCGCCGGAGCTGGCGACGCCGCTGTGGAACTACCTGGTGATGGCGGCCGACTCGCTGCGCAACCAGCCCGGCTGAGGCTCGCGGCCCGCCCGCGGCGCGGCCCGGGCACTGCCGGTACGACGAAGGGCGGGGCGGCGGAAGATCCGCCACCCCGCCCTTTCGCGCGAAGTGCACCGGCCACGCAGGTCGCCTCTCGGCGTACGGTCGCTCGCGGCGACTAAGGGGTGAGCCCGGGGGCCGTGTCGCGGCCGGCATGTGTATCCAACACGATGTGGCAGGGGAAATTCCAGTCCTCGACCCCGATCGAGGGCGGCCGCGCCCGTTTTGCCAGGCTGGAGAGCGGGCCAGCCGGCTCGACGGCAGGGCTGGCTCGATGGAGGGGGAGCTCGACGGTGAGGGACGCAGCGGCCCGTGCCGGCGCCCGCGCGCTCGCGTCGGCCGCCCGGGTCAACTACTGGCGCCGTAGCGGGCTGATCGACCCCGATCGGGCCGAACTGCGCCAGCTCAAGATCATCGCCGCGTTGCGGCGGGCCGGGCTGAGCGCGCAGCGGGTCCGGTCCGCGCTCGACCGGCTCCGGCTGGGCCCGGGCGCCGCCGAGGCTCCGGTCGCCATCGCCGTCTGCGGGCGCGAGGTCTACGTCCGCCACCGCGACGGGAGCTGGGAGGGCGACTCCGCTCCCGGTCAGCTCGTGTTCGCCGAGTTCCTGCCGCTGCGGCCCCTCGACGTGGACGCGGTGCCCGCCGCCGGCCGGCTGCCTCCGCGCCCGGTCCGGGCCAGGACCGGGTCCGGCGGCCCGGCGGTGGGGGCCGGGACGGGCAGCGGGCCGGCGGCGGCCGCGGCGGCCGGGCCCGCGGGCGGCGCCGCGGACATCCAGCGCTACCTCCAGCGCGAGCGGGCGCTCGACCCGCCGTCACCCCCGCCCTCGTCCCCGCCGCCTGGCCTTGAGCCTGCCCAGCCCGCCGCTCCGGTGCGCCGGAGCCCCGGGTCCGCGCCCGGCTCGCGGTTTCCCCTCCCGCCGGCCTCAGTCCCGGAGCCGTCCGAGGAGCCGGCCCTGGAACCGGCCCTGGAACCACTGTGGGTGCGATGGCTGCTCCCGGCACCGGACGACCAGCGGAAGCGATAGCGGACGGCCGGCATCACCGGCCGAGGCTGAAGGGGTCGATCTCCAGGCCCGACTGCCGGGCCAGCCGGACGATGTCGGTGATCAGGAGGGACCGGTAGCCGGTGCGGACCAGCCCGTCCTCCCGCAGCCGGCGCAGCGCCCGCTCTACCGGCCGCGTGCTCGCCCCGACCAGCGCGGCGATGTCCGCCTGGGTGAGCTGCTGGGTGATCAGCCAGCCGTGCGGGGTCTGCTCGCCGTAGTTGCGGGCGAGGTCGGCCAGCACCCGCGCCACCCGCGTGGCCACCGGCGCACGGCCGAAGTCGATCCGCCGCTGGGTGGCCCAGCGCAGCTTGCCGACCACGGACCGGTTGATGGCCAGGGCCGCTCCCGGGTGGGACTCCAGGAACGCCAGGAAGTCGGCCTGGGCGATGCGACGGCCGATCACGCGTACGGCCGCGGTCACCGTGGCCGAGCGGGGCAGGTCGTCGGTGCTGGCCATCTCTCCGACGATGTCGCCCCCGATCCGGATCGCGAGCAGGGCGTCGTCCTCGGTGTGCAGGCGGGCGGTCACCCGGACCAGCCCCTCGGTGAGCAGCACCGCGAAGGTCGTGCGCTCACCTTCCCGGATGAGTGCCTCGCCGCGGCCGAACGCCCGCTCGGTTCCCAGCCGCAGCAGTTCCGCCCGGGTGTCGGGGGCCAGGCCGCCGAGCAGCGTCCGACTGGGCCAGATACGCCCAGGAGCCGGAGAGATCACCGAACCTCGCTCGTCAGCTGGCGGACATTCCGTCCAGGGACGGTGTTCGCCGCGCCGGATTCCGGTGCCATCAGGCCCGCCGGCCCCAACAGCCGGCCTGGCGGGCGGCGAACGGGGGACGCCGTCCGCCAGTGCCCCATCTGTGCTCGCACCATCTCTCCACCTTCAGGCCAACGAGCGGGCAACGGAGGCGAAACGTGGGATCTTCGCCAAACCGTAACCGCGGGTGAGTCATCACCGAGCCCGCGGTCACGGTTTGGGCGAGTTCATCCGGCCGATGTGGGCCCGCCGACAGAGACGAACACGGACACGGACACGGGCGCGTCGGCCGTCGTCGACGGCGCGGTCACGGAATCGGCGTGGCCGGACCGCCGGGCGCGACGCTCAGGTAGGTCAGGCTGAAGTAGCTGTCGGCCGGGGCACCGCTCGGGTCGACGCAGCCGACGGACACGGTCGCCGCCGCGAACGGCCCGCTCGCCGGCGAGGTCAGGCCGCTCACCGCGCAGCGGTGAGCGGCGTCGCCGTAGGGCGAGACGGCCACGAAGTCCGGCCTGTGCGCCACGCCGGGCAGGGTCAGCTGGTAGCTGCCGGTCGCGAGGTGGGTGACGGTGTTGGCCTGACCGGCGCTGTTGGCCGACCACTTGGCCCAGGCCGGCTTGGTCGCGCCCAGCGGCGGCTGGACCGTTCCGTGGGAGCTGTTGAGCCCGGGGAAGGCGTAGGCGAAGGCGACGTCGGCCGGCACCAGCGCGTGACGCGCGGCGAAGACCAGCGTGAACGGGCTGTCAGCGGGCGCGGCGCCGGTGGCGCAGCCGACGAACACGTTCTGGCCGCCCGCTACCGGCACCCGGCCGAGCGCGTTGCAGTTCGCGCCGCCGGTGCCGACCGCGTTGACCTGCAGGTTGCTGCCGTCGGCCTCGAAGCCGGCGCCGGCGAAGAAGACGGTGTAGTGGCCGGTCGTGTCCCGGGTGACCGTCACCCCTCCCGGCTGGCCGTAGTTGTAGCTGTCGGCCGGGGTGGTCTTGGCGGCGCTCGGCGCGTCGTCGCGCAGGTAGGCGTAGGGCTGGCCGGGCAGGCGCACGGTCGCCGGCACGAAGGTGAACATGGTGGTGAACGCCGAGTCGGCCCGGTTGCCGCTCCCGGCGGCGCAGGCCACGTCGACGGCCTCGTCGCCGCCGCTGGGTTCCCACCCGGTCACCCGGCAGGCCGCGACGGCCGACCCGCCGGTAGACGCGCCGGCTGGCGCCGCGCTGGGCGCGGCACCGGCCGGGCCGGTGCGCGCGGACGCGGTCGCCACCCCCTGCCCACCGGCGACGCCGAGACCGGGGAACATCACCCGGTAGCGGCCGACGGCCTGGTGGACGACGGTGACCGCCCCGCCCGCGGCCGGGGAGCCGGCGTGCGCGGCCGCCGGGAGCGCCTGGGCCTTTCCGGTCGGCCCGCCGGCCTCCGAGCCGGACGCGGTGGCGATTCCCCAGACCGGCCCGGTGGGCGTGCCCGCCGAGGCCGAGCTCGATCCGGTGGATCCGGTGGATCCGGCGGGTGCCGCCGCCGACCCCGAGGACGACCCCCCACAGGCGGCCAGCGCGGCGGCGGCCAGCACCGCCGGTGCGAGCAGGACAAGGCGCGATCGCGGCCGGCGCGGGCGCATGGCGGTCATACGGCGTCCCTCCGGTAGTCGGGTCGCCGGCCTGGCTGGCGGCGATCATCCCCTCGGGAGCATTGCACACGGATCGGGCGACTCACATCGCTCAGCGGCTGTCAAGGCCACGACTGCCGAACCGCTCCGGCCGCCGGGGGCGGCAGTATGGCGACGGCGCCGCCAGCCCCACCAGCACCAGGCCGGCCCAACCAACCTGCCGCCCGCCAGCACAACGGCCCGAGCCTCGTTCGTGTCCGAGTGTCGACAACATGCCTGGTCGAGGCGGCCGGACCGCGTATCGCTACGATCGTCACGGCGGCGGCGCACGGTGGGCCCCCGTCGGCCTCGCCGAAGGGGCGCGGCGTGCCGGGCACGTGACGGACAATGGGACCAGAGCCACAGGTAAACGGCCCGGCCGGAGGGGAACGCCCCGCGGCGCCGGGCGGGATGACCGCCCTTCGGGGTGAGACAGGGTAGGTCTTCGCATGACGGCGCCCGAGGCGGCACTGCCGGAGAAACTGGCCCCGCTGGGCCCGGACGACCCGCCCACGCTCGGCACCTACGAGCTGATGGGCAAGCTCGGCCAGGGCGGGATGGGCACGGTCTACCTGGCTCAGAACCCCACCGGCCGGCGGGTCGCCATCAAGGTGATCCGGGCCGACGTCGCCGAGCACGAGGAGTTCCGCGAAAGGTTCCGCCTCGAGGCGGCGACCGCGCGCCGGGTGGCCCGCGTCTGCACCGCGGAGGTGCTCGACGCCGACCCGGACGGTCCCTGGCCCTACCTGGTCACCGAGTTCATCGAGGGCAAGACGCTCGCCCGCTACGTGGCCACCGCCGGGCCGTTGAGCGCGGCCAACCTCGAGCAGCTCGCCGTCGGCGTCACGGCCGCCCTGACCGCCATCCACGGCGCCGGGATCGTCCACCGTGACCTGAAGCCCGGCAACGTGATCCTCTCCCCGTTCGGCCCGCGCGTGATCGACTTCGGGATCGCCCGGGCGCTGGACGCGGTCACGCAGCTCACCGGGGACATGCAGACGCTCGGCACACCGGCGTTCATGTCGCCCGAGCAGATCACCGGGGAGCAGATCACCCCGGCGGCGGACATCTGGGCCTGGGGCGGTGTCGTCACCTACGCCGCGACCGGCCGTTACCCGTTCGGGGCGGGCAACGCCCAGGCCCTGCTCTACCGGGCGCTGCACGAGGAGCCCCGGCTCGACGGGCTGGACGAGCCGCTGCGCTCGATCATCGCGGCCGCGATGGCCAAGGACCCCAAGGCCCGACCGACCGCGCAGACGCTCATGCTCCAGCTGCTCGGCCAGCCGCTGGCCAGCACGCTGGACGACGCCGAGCAGCAGGTCACCCAGGTCCTGCGGGACTGGCGGCTACCGGCGGCCCCGCCGACCCCGCCGGGCGCGCAGCCGGTCTACGCGGACGGTTCGACCGGCACCGGCACCCAGGGACCAACCCGGATCGTCCACCCGGACGATGCCGCGACCGCGCTCGTCCGGGGCGACACCTCGGCACCGACCGGCGGGGCGGTCGGCATGCCCGGCACGAGACCGGGCGTCCCGCCGACGCACGTCGGGGGCTACGCGCCGCCCGCGCCCGCCCGGAACAGCCGGCGCGGCCTCTACATCGCCGCCGGCGCGGTGGTCGCGGTCGCGGCGATCCTCGCCGGGGTCCTCGTCGCCCTCAGCGGCGGCGGCTCGAACGGTCCTTCCAGCGGCGCGGCGGCCAACGCCTTCCTGCCCCGTTCCCTCGCCCCGCTGGACGCGGACACGATGGTCCTCGCTGAGCAGAAGGGCTCGCTCCGCGTCATCGAGAGCGTCGCCGTGCCGACCAACGGGACCGCGGGCACGCTCAAGAGCGTCGTCGAGGGCGGTCAGGGTATCGACCGGACGCTGCCGGTCCTGACCCCGGACCGGCGCACCGTGATCTACACGGTCTTCTCCGGCGGCGCGATCGGTCTGCGGGCCATCGATGCCATCGGGGCCGCGCCGCCCGTCACGCTGCTGAACAGTGGCAAGGCGGCCGGGCTGCGGATCGCGCCCGACTCCCGGGTCTCGATCGACCCGACCGGAAACTTCATCGTCGTGAAGCTGGTGACGGGCGGGGGCGGTCAGGGCGGCCCCGGGCTGTACGTGATCGCGTTGGACGGGTCCAGCATCCGCCAGATCCCGAACACGCAGAACGCGACCGACCCGGCGTGGGGACCGACCAACACGCTCGTCTACGCCGACGGCGGCCCGTCGGGCGGGCACCTGTTCTCGCTCGACGCGTCGAACCTGGACGCGAAGCCGACGCAGCTCACCAACGGCCCGGACCTCGACGGCGACCCGGCCTGGTCGGCGGACGGAAAGAAGATCGTGTTCCGCCGCGCGTCAGCCTCCGATGTGAACAACAGCGACATCTTCGTGCTGACGATAGGGAGCACGTCACCGGCGCGGGTGACCCAGGACGGGCACCGCAACCAGGACCCGACGTTCTCGGCCGCAGACACGAACACGGTCGCCTTCACCGCCGGGGTCGGGCGCGAGCGCAACCTGGTCGCGATCAGCGTCGACGGCACCGGTGAGCACGCGGTGGCACCGCCCGGCGGCGTCTACTTCACCCCCCGCTGGACCAGCGGCTGAGCGGACGCCGTCCGCGCGCACGGTGAACGTCCCGCGCCCGGCAGTGAGAGTCAGGGATCGGGCTGCCCGGTCCCGCTGGTCAGGATCGTGCCTGCTTGGCATAGCCCGCGCCATCTAGGGTCCGCCTAGCGGGAAGCCTGAGCGGAGGTCTTCTATGAGCAGGGCGATCGGACCGGCCGGACCCGTCCCAAGCTCCGAGATCGGTTCGTGGGCGGACGAGGCGGACGTCGTGGTGGTGGGCTACGGCGTTGCTGGAGCAAGCGCCGCCGTCGAGGCGGCCGCGCAGGGTGCCGACGTGCTCGTACTTGAGCGGACATCGGGCTGGGGTGGCGCGGCCGCGATGGCGGGCGGCTTCATTTACCTGGGCGGCGGTACGGCGTTACAGAAGGCGTGCGGGTTCGAGGACACGCCCGAGGACATGCACGCCTTCCTCACGGCGGCGATGGTGTCGGCGGGGGAAGGAGCGGGAACCGCGGCTCGCGGCGCCGACCATCAGCGCAAGCTCGCCATCTACTCCGAGCGCAGCGTGGAGCATTTCGACTGGCTGGTGAGCTGCGGGGTGCCGTTTCGGCCCGTCTTCTTCGACCGCCCCGGCTGGGAGCCCGCGGCCGACGAGGGACTGATGTACTCGGGCGGCGAGAACGCCTACCCGTTCGCTGATCTCGTACGCCCGGCCCCGCGTGGGCACCTGCCGAAGATGTCGAACAAGAAGACGGGTGAGCGCGGCGGCGGCTACATGCTGATGAAGCCCCTGGTGGAGACCGCCGCGGCGCGGGGGGTGCGGGTCCGCTACGACACCCGCTTCGAATGTCTGGTGACCGAGTCGGACGGCCGCGTCTGTGGTGTGCTGACGAGACTGTACGGGGATGAGGTCGCCGTGCGGGCCCGCCGCGCGGTGGTACTGGCCGCGGGCGGTTTCGCCTACAACCCGACCATGGTGGCCCAGCACATCCCCGCGCTGAACGGGCGCCCTGGCTCGGCGGTGGAGGAGCATGACGGGCAGGCCATCCGGGCAGCCCAGGCGCTGGGCGCCGACATCGCCCAGATGGACGCCTGCGAGGCGGCCGTACACACCGATCCCGGGCTGATGGTCCGCGGCATCGTCGTGGACAGCCGTGGCGGCCGGGTGATCAACGAGGATACCTACCCCGGCCGGATCGGCCAGGCGCTGCTGCTGCACCGGGCCAGCCAGGGTTTTGTGATCGCCGACGAGCAGGCCGTCGAGGAGGCCGCCGCCGAGCGTGTGCCGTCGTCGATGCTGCCCGCCCCGCGGCCGTCGTGGGTCTCCGACGACGTCGCCGAGCTTGAGGAATCCGCAGGGATTCCCGCTGGCGCGCTCGCGGCGACCCTGGCGGTCTACAACCGGCACGCCGAGCGCGGCCAGGATCCGGTGCACCACAAGGCCTCGCGCTGGCTGCGGCCGTTGCGGGGCCCGTACGGCGTGTTCGATCTGCGGGGGCAGACCTCGGGGTTCCCACTGGGCGGCCTGCGCACCGACATTGACGGCGCGGTACTCGACGTCGACAGCGAGCCGATTCCCGGGCTGCGCGCGGCTGGCCGGACCACGGCGGGCCTGGCCGCGGGCGGCTACGCCAGCGGCGCCTCGCTCGGCGACGGCAGTTTCTTCGGCCGCCGCGCGGGGCGGGCGGCGGCCCGCGACGGCGCGGTCGAGCTCGCTCACTGACGTCGGCGTCGGGCGCCACCGCATCCGGTGCGTCAGACCCGTTCAGAGGAGGACCGCGATGACAGTGAACGAGCTCCCACCGGCCCTGGCGGAGGCGCTCGACCGCCTCGCCATCCAGCACGTCATCGCGGCGTACTCGGAGGCGATCGACAACCGCGACTGGGACGCCCTCGACCGGGTGTTCACCGCCGACGCCGTGATCGACTACACCGAGATGGGTGGAATCCGCGGGGACCTGCCGACCATCAAGGCGTTCCTGGACCGGTTCCTCGGGGTGGACGGCCCCTATGCGCGGACGCAGCACCTGCTGGGCCAGAGCCACGTCGAGGTGCGCGGCGACGACGCGACCGCTCGTACCGTCTGTTTCAACCCGATGGTCCTCGGCGGACGGAGCGCCAGCGACGGCGACGAGGAGGTCGTGTACTTCTGCGGGCTCTGGTACCGCGACACCCTGGTGCGCACGGCGGGCGGATGGCGGATCGCCGAGCGGTACGAGCAGCGCGCCTACAAGTACGGCCAGGCCGCCGCCGACGCGGCCCCCGGCATCATCACAAATCTCGATGACCTCAGCCCCAGGCGGTGACCGACCGGGCTCGGACGCGTCCTGGCCCGGCGGCCGGTGCCAGCGGCATCCGACCGTCGGGCCAGGACGTTCTCCGTGCGCAGACGGTTCTACTTGCGGCGCTTGCCGGTTCTCGGGTCCAGCTTGCGGAGCAGGAGCGAGGTGATGATGATGCACACCACGCCGACGACGAGACCGGCGCCGATGTCCACGATGTAGGCGTGCGCGGTGTGGTTGAAGGCGGGGTCCTTGACCACCTTCGGGTTGAGCAGCTTCTGCGGGTTGTCCGGGCGGGCTTTACCAGCCAGGGTGATCGTGTTCAGGTCAGCCACGGAGCCCAGCGCGGCGTACCCCCAGCGGGCCGGGGCGATGGCCGCGATCTGCTCCAGGCCCGCCTTGCCCTTCACCGGCAGAATGCCGCCGGAGAACACCAGCTGGGCCATCGTGAGAAGCACCAGTAGTGGCATGGTCTTGTCGGCGTTGTCCACCATTGCCGAGATCATCAGGCCGAGCATGCCCGAGGCCAGCGAGATGACGACGACCGCGATGAAGCACTCGAGCAACGAGTTGCCGAGGACGACCCCTTCCTTCGGGGTCCGGCCGAGCAGGCCGATCGCGGTGAACGGGATCGCCTGCAGGACCGAGATGATGAACAGCACCGTGATCTTCGAGCCGATATACGCGGTCCTCGACAGACCGATCGCCCGTTCTCGCTGGTAGATCGCCCGTTCCTTGACGATTTCCCGGACCGAGTTCGCCATGCCCATGAAACAGCCACACAGCACCATGACCAGGAAGATCGTGCCGGCGTCCGAGTTCGGGGTGAACTTGTCCGCCCCGGGCCCGAAGCCGCCGGGAATGGCCCGGGGTATCAGGCCGAGCAGGAACGGGAACGCGATGATCAGCCGTAAGTACGACCGATCCGACGCGACGACGCTGAACGTTCGCCGGCTCAGCGTGAACAGCTGCCTTCGGACCGGCTGCTGGCGCAGGCTGGGCAGTTCCTCGGCCGGCGGGCGGGCGGACGGCGCGGTGATCGACGCCGGCACGTAGTACGGCGACTCCCGGAACCGGGCCGCCGAGACGTCGCCCTTCGTCGCCTCGAGCATGAGGAAGACGTCCGGGTAGTCCTTCTTCTGGAAGAAGGTGAGGGCGTCGCCGGGCGGCCCGAAGTAGGCCACGTAGCCACCGGGCGCCAGCACCAGCACGTAGTCGCACATGTCGAGCTGGGCCACGCTGTGCGTGACGACGATGACGGTGCGCCCGTCGTCGGCCAGCCCGCGCAGCGACTCCATGACGTTCTTGTCCATGCCCGGGTCGAGACCGGACGTCGGCTCGTCCAGATAGAGCAGCGTGGGCCGGGTCAGCAGCTCCAGCGCCACCGAGACCCGCTTGCGCTGGCCGCCGGAGAGCTTGGTGACCTGCTTGTCCGCGTGCTGGGTCAGGCCCAGCTCGGCCAGGACCTCGTCGACCCGGGTCCGGCGCTCGGCGGAGGTGGTGTCCGGCGGGAAGCGGAGCTCGGCGCCGTACTCGAGAGCGGTGCGGACGGTCAGCGAGGTGTGCAGGATGTCGTCCTGCGGCACGTAGCCGATCCGGCGGCGCAGTTCGTCGTACTCGCTGTAGAGGTCCCGGCCGGCATAGCGGACGGACCCGGTGTCGGCCGGGCGGAACCCGGTCAGCGCGCCCAGCAGCGTCGACTTGCCGGCGCCGGACGGCCCAACGACGCCCAGCAGCGCCCGCCCGGGCAGCCGGAACGTCATGTCGTTCATGATCGCCTTGCGCTGGCCGGCCTTGTCCGTCACGTAGACGTTCAGGCCGTCGGCCTCGAAGCTGACGTCACCGGAGTCGATGTACTCGACGAGCTCGTCGCCGTCGACCTGGAAGACGTGGTGGCCGACCGCGATCACGTCGCGCTGGCTCAGCGCGATCCGGTTGATCCGCTGGCCGTTGACGAACGTGCCGTTGGCCGAGTCGAGGTCGGCGATCTCCACCCCGCCCCGGCCGACGTAGAGCTCGGCGTGGCGGCGGGAAGCCAGCAGGTCGGCCACGACGATGTCGTTGTCGCGGGAGCGGCCGATCGACATCATGCCCGGCCGCAGGCGGTAGGCGGTGCGCCGTTCGTGCTCCTGCTCGATGGGGCCGCCGCCGGTCAGGTCGCCGCCCGGTGGGTGCCGGTCGTCCCGCCAGTCCCCGCCGCGGCCGCCGCGACCGGCCCCGGCCGGCACCCGCTCGCGCCGGTTGTCGGGCAGGCGGGGACCCCGGGCCTCGTAGCCGCTCGCGTCGCCGAGGACGGTCTGCTCCTCGTAGTGCCCCGCGTAGTCGGACGCGTAGTTGTTCATGGGCACGTCGACCAGGACGACGACCTCGGGCCCGGTGGGGGTGCCGAGGCGGAAGCGGGCCTCGCCGTGGACGTCCACCGCGGCGACCCGCCGGCCGTCGAGCCAGGTCCCGTTCGAGCTGATGTCCCGGACCGACCAGCCGCCGTCCACGGCTTCGATCAGCAGGTGCTGGCGCGAGACCCGGCTGTCGGGCAACACGAAGTCGGCGTTGCGCGCCCGCCCGACCACGAATGGCTGGCCGGCCGGCACGGTGGCCTCGCTGGCACCGCTGACGACTCTCAGGGTCGCCTGCACGTCGTTCCTCCTTCAAGCCCGGCTGCGCCGGTCACCCCGTCGTCCACGGTCAGATCCGGACCTGACGGGCCGGGGAGGCCCGTCGCCGACGCGACCGGCTCGCCCCACGTCCTAGCGTGAGCAAGCTCGGAATGCTCGGATCGTAGCCGCGGCCCGACCACCACTCGGACGTCGGGTGCCGGACCGCCACCGATCATGCCATCACCGAGCGGCCGCGCGGAGCCGTGCGCGGCCGGGCCGCCCGCGACCGCGACCCACCGGGAAACCGCCCCGGCCGGTCGCGGCCGACGGATGCCCACCCCGCCGCGCATGGCGAGCATGCTCCGCCCACGACCGCTGTGGCCAGGGATGTCGGGGAACGGACCGGGGCTACCGGGCCACCGGAACCACCGGGCCGCCGGGCTACTTGGCCGCCGGCAACACCACGTTGCGCGCCGAGGCGGCCACCTCGATCCCGGTCGCGGTGCTGTGGGCGTCGGTGATGACGAGGCTGAACGGCAGGCCGGAGACCGGCAGCGGCACCGGCAGCTCGGGTAGCACGGACAGGCCGGGCACGGTGATGCCGATGAACGTGAGCGAGGTCAGCTTCAGCGTCAGCTTGTTGTCCACGACCTGGAACCGGGTCGTCCCGCTTACCGGGTACGGGCCGTTCGGGTCGATCCTCGTCCGCTGCTGGCCGCCGCCGAGGCCACCCGGCAGGGGGATGCCCAGGCTGTTGCCGAGCTGGCCCAGGCCGGAGCCGACGTCCTGCGCGGCGTTGATCGCCCGGACGACGTCCGCGACCGGCACCCCCAGGCTGTCCAGCTCCGCCTTGGTGACCAGGGCGCTGACGGCGACCTGCTTCCCGCCGTCGGCCGGTTTCAGGACGAGCTGGGTCAGGCCGGGCGGCGGCGACTTGGCCAGGTAGGCGTTGAGGTCGGCGTAGTTCATGGTGACGGTGGCGCTGACCTTGTCCACCGGGACCTTGCCGACCTTGTTCCGGATGGCGTCGGAGAACGGTACGTGCAGGCCCTGCAGCCGGGCGCTGGCCCGGCTGATCCGCGGCCCTGGCGTCGGGATGCCGTCCAGGGTCAGCCGGATGTCCTTGAGCTTGCCGAACAGGACCTGGGTCAGGAACGGGAACCCGTTGATCGAGATGCTCTCGATGGTCGGCGGGGCGACGTTCGGGCCCTCGCTGGCGGCGATGCTCTCCTTTATCTGCTTGCGCATCTGGTCCTTGGCGACCACGACACCCACCCGGTCGGCCACCAGGAGCAGGACGAGCAGACCGACCAGGCTGATGATCATGATACGCCCGCGGCGCCGCCGGCGCGGCGGCGCCTGCCCCGCGGTGGGCGCCACGCCGGGCGGGAGCGGCCCGGAGCCGGCGAAGTCGTCCCGGGGCCGGGGCTGGCCCGGCACCGACGGGTCGTCCACCAGCGGGTCGTAGGCGGCGGTCGCGTCGAGGCGCCCGCCGCGCTCGGGCGGGTGCTTGGCCAGCCGGTCGGTGCCCGGCCCGTCGAGGGCGCCGCCGGCCTGGCGCCGGGGCGTGACCATTGTCTCGTCGCCGGCGCGGCCGGGCCGGGCCGGGCCGTATCCCGGACCACCGGCGCCACCGGCGCCGCCGACACCAGCGGGCCGGCCGGCGCCTGGCGGCGGGGCCGCCGGCCGGAACGACTCCGCCGGCGGCGGCGGGCCGCTGGGCCGGAACGACTCGGCGGCCGGCGGCGGAGCGCTGGGCGCGCCGGGACGCCCGGGAGCGCCGGCGGGACGGCCGGTCGGCTGGTCGGGCCGCCCGGCCGGCCGGGCGGGCGGCGGGCCGGCCGCGCGGCTCGGCTCCGGTTGGTAGAGGTTGGTCTCCTCACCGTCGCCAGCTGGGTCCTCGCCCCTCGGGCCGCTCATTACGCCGTCCTCCCGCCACCTCGCGTGGGCCGTGTCGTTCGTTCATCCCGTCGATCCGGCCTGACGCCGGTCGCCCGTCCCCGCGGTCACGGCTGCGCGCGCCGCTCCCGTCCGGGGATCGTCGCACGATCCGCCGTCGCGCTTCGACGATCTAGCGCATTCCCGACGCCATCCGGGCGCGCCGCGCCGTCGATACCGGCCGGCCGCTCCAGGTCGAGCACGAGTTGGGCCCGCTCGGTGCCCCCGGTGGCCGGCGCGATCCGGAACACCGATCCACGTGGTGCGGCGTACGCGCTCCAGTAGTGATCGGCCACGGCGCCCGGGTCGAGCGGCCCGTCGGGGGCGATCCGCGCGTCGATCACCACTGTCCGTAATCTGACACCCTCCCGGCGCAGCAGTGGCTCCAGCGAGCCACCGAGGGCCAGCAGGGCCGCCTTCCCGACCGCCAGGGCGAACCGGTTCGGCGCCGGCTCCACCCGCGGCCCGGCCACGGTGAGCAGCAGGCAGGCTCCGGGCCGGCCGGCCAGGTGGGGCAGGGCGGTCTGGGCCGCGCTCAGCGCGCCGGTCACGTTGACGGCCAGGGTCGCGTTCACCGTCTCGGCCCGGGCGGTCAGCGGGCCGCCGCGGATACTGAGCTTGGCGTTGTAGACGACGACGCTGACCCCGCCCATGCGGTGGGCCAACCGGCCGAACGCGGCGCCGAACCCGGCCGCGTCGGTGACGTCGGCGACCTCGCCGGCGACGGTGGTCCCCTCGGCGGCCAGCCGCGTGACGATCCGCTCGACCGTGTCCGCCGAGCGGGACAGCACCCCGACCGCGAAACCCTCGCGCGCGAAGCGGCGCAGCAGGGGGGCCGAGAAGGCCGCTCCCGGGCCCACGACCAGCAGCCCCCGGACCGGGGGCGGCGGCTGCGCCTCGCCGTCCGGGTCCGGGCCGGCCGCCCGCTCGCCCGCCGGCGGGCCGCCGGCCGGTCCCGGGTCAGCCGGGACGGCCCGCCCGGCGGCCGCGGCGGCCAGGAGCTCGCGGCGGCGCGCGGCCGCCCGGGCGGCGGCCCGGGCCGTCGCCCGGACCCGCTCGGCCCGCTCGGCGTCCTCGCCCGCGGCCGGCCCGGGCGGGCGGGGTGAGCCGCCGCCCGGTGAGTCTGTGCCCGGGGACCCGTCGCCGGCGACGTCCCAGTCCGGCTCCCCCGCCGGCTCCGGGCCCGGGCGCAGGTCCAGGTCCAGGTCCGGGTGCAGGTCCAAGTCCGGGCCCAAGTCCGCGTCGGCCTCGCTCGCCCCGCGGCTCCTGCCGTCGCGGGCCGCGGCCAGGTCGGCGCCCCTGGTCCGGGCGCCGGAGCCGCCGCGCCGCTGTGCCATACCCCTATCTTGGCCCGACGCTCCGACAGACCGGGGCGATCCCGGTCAACGGCGGCTCGCTCAGCGGGCGGTGACGCCGTCGACCATCGCCCGCACGGCCGGCAGCGCCGCCGCCCGCTCCCGGGGGACCAGCCCGAGCCGGCTGCGCCGGTCGAGGACGTCGGCGGCGTCAAGCGCCAGCTCGTGGCGGACCGCGAAGGTGACCTCGGCCCCCGTCAGCCCCGATCCGCTCTCGCTCTCCGCCACCGGGGCGGGCGGGCCGGCCGCGACCACCGCCGCCGCCTCCGTCCCGAACCGCCCGAGCAGGCTCTGGGCGAGCGCGGCCGCCCGGGCGGCCGGCGCCGCCGAAACCGCCGCCGACGCCCCCGACGACGGCGCCGACGACGCCGACGGCGCCGCGATCCGCTCGGCCAGTTGGCCGGCCAGCGCGGCGAGCACGGCGGGCGGGGCCGCCCCGACCAGCGGCAGAGTGGCCGTCGGGCTGGGCCGGGGCGGCGCCAGGCCGCCGGCGGCGACCGCCGCGTCCACGGCGTCGGCGGCCATCCGCCGGTAGGTCGTGAGCTTCCCGCCGACGACCGTCACCACCCGGTCGGGCCCGGTGAGCACGGCGTGCCGGCGGGAGAGGTCCGACGTCCGCGCCGAGGAGCCGGCCAGCAGCGGCCGCAGACCGGCGAACGCGCCGAGGACGTCGGCCCGGTCGATCGGCGCCCGCAGCGCCGTCGAGGCCACCCGCAGCAGGAACTCGACGTCGCCCGGGGTCGGCTCCGGGACGTCGGTGACCGCGGGCACCTCGTCGTCGGTCAGCCCCAGGTAGATCCGTCCCCCCGGCTGCGGCAGCAGCAGGACGTACCGGTTGGCCGCCCCCGGGACCGGCACGGTCAGGGCGACCCGCGAGCCGCCCAGCGGCCCGGCCGACCCGCCCGGCAGGACCAGGTGGGTCCCCCGGCTGGGCCGCAGCCGCACGCCCGGGGCCAGCGTCCCGGCCCAGACCCCGGTCGCGTTGACGACCGCGCGGGCCCGGACGAGCACGGGCGTCCCGGTCAGGGTGTCGACGGCGCGCACGCCCTCGGGGCCGACGCCGTGGACCCGGCAGCGGGTGATGATCCGGGCCCCCAGCCCGGCGGCGGTCCGGGCGACGGCGACGACGAGGCGGGCGTCGTCGGCGAGCTGGCCGTCCCAGTACAGGTAGCCGCCGCGCAGGCCGTCCTCGCGCAGGTTCGGCGAGAGGTGGGCGGTCTCGGTCGCGCTCAGCCGGCGCGGGCCGGGCAGCACGTCGCGGGGCGTGCCGGCGCTGGCCCGCAGCAGGTCGGCCACGCGCAGGCCGACGCCGGCCAGCGCCGCCGAGCGGCGGGCGTGCTCGCCGGCGTAGAGCGGCAGCAGCGTCGGCAGGGCCCGGATGAGGTGCGGGGCGACCGCGCGCATCAGGATGTCGCGCTCCAGCGCGCTCTCCCGGGCCAGGCCGACGTCGCCGGAGGCGAGGTAGCGCAGGCCGCCGTGCACGAGCTTGGAGCTCCACCGGCTCGTCCCGAAGGCGAGGTCGCGGGCCTCCAGCAGGGCGACGGTCAGGCCGCGCGCGGCCGCGTCGAGCGCGGCCCCGGCCCCGGTCACCCCGCCGCCGACGACGACGAGGTCGACCGGTGCCCCCTCGTCCAGCTCGGTCAGCTCCCGCTCCCGGCGCGCGCGGTTGAGCGACGTGCCCGGGGCCACCTCGGTGTTCATCTGTCCTCCCGTCCCGGGGCCAGGTAGGCGTCGAGCAGGTGCCGCAGCTGCTCGGCCAGCTGGCCCGGCGGCAGGCCGGCCCCGATCGCCTCGCCGGACAGCACGTAGGACTGAACGGTCAGCAGCACCGCGCGGGCCTGGGCGCCGGTCGGGCCCGGCCGGACCGAACCGTCGGCGTGACCGGCCTCGACCAGGTCGACCAGCAGCCGCAGGACGACGTCCTGGGTCGCCCCCCGCCGGTCGAGGATGTAGGGCAGCAGCAGCTCCGGGTCGACTCCGACGATCTTCTGGAAGAGCGGATTGGCCCGGAAGGCCTCGGCCGTCGCGACCACGTGCTCGACCAGGTAGGCCCGGGCCCCGGCGGGCGCCCCCGGCTGGCCCGGCCCCGGCCCCGGCCCGAGCCCCGGCGCCGGCGCCGTGCCGGCGACCAGCCGGGTCCACTCGCGGGTCATGACGTCGCCGACCAGGGAGCGCAGGTCGGGCCAGCGCCGGTACACGGTCATCCGGCTGACCCGGGCCCGCCGGGCGACGTCGGTCAGCGTGGTCCGTCGCACCCCGACGGCCAGCAGGGACGCCGTCGCCGCGTCCAGGACGGCCTGCTCGTTGGCCAGCCGGCCGACGAGCGCGGGATCCTCGCGGGCCGGCCCAGCCCCGTCGCCCGCCGCCATGCCCACCTCCCGCCCCGCCGCCGTGCTCCTCCGCTGCCACTCGTCCGCTACCACTCGCCGCTGTTACATTGTGACGATGTCTGTCACAGTGTAAGCCATGAGCAGCGCCGACGCCGAGTCGCCAGCCGATCCCGGCCCGGGTCCCGTCCCGCCCGGGCGGGGCGGGATGGCCTGGTGGGGCTGGGGGCCGCCGGGCGAGCACGAGCCGCTGGCGGCGGACGTCCGTGAGCTGGTCGAGGCCGTCCTCGCCGCCCCCCGGCGGGACACCCCGCCCGTCCCCGCCCACGCGGTGGAGCTGCCCCCGTCCCGGCTGGCCGAACCGGCCCGGGCCGAGCTGGCCGCGATCGTCGGCGCCGGCTGGGTCCGGACGGACCGGGCCAGCCGGCTCGAGCGCTGCCGGGGCCGCTCCACACCGGACCTGCTCCGGCTGCGGGCCGGCGACGGGAGCGACGCCCCGGACGCCGTCGTCCTGCCGGCCGGCCACGACGAGGTCCTGGCCGTGCTGGCCCGGTGCGCCGCGCGCCGGCTCACGGTGGTGCCCTTCGGCGGCGGCACGTCGGTGGTCGGCGGGCTGCGGCCCGACCGGCCCGACCAGACCGGCCGGGCCGGCGCCGCGGCGACCGTGTGCGTGGACCTCGGCCGGCTGGACCGGCTGGTGGAGCTGGACGAGACCTCCCTGCTCGCCGTGTGCGAGCCGGGCCTGCGCGGGCCCGCCCTGGAGGAGGCGCTGGGCCGGCGCGGGCTCACCCTCGGCCACTTCCCGCAGTCGTGGGAGTACGCGACGCTGGGCGGCTACGCGGCCACCCGCTCGGCCGGCCAGGCCTCGGCCGGCTACGGCCGGTTCGCCGACCGGGTGGTTGCCCTGCGCGTCGCCACCCCGCGCGGCGGCTGGGAGCTGGGACGGGGCCCGGCCTCGGCCGCCGGCCCGGACCTGCGCCAGCTCGTCCTGGGCTCGGAGGGAGCCTTCGGGATCATCACCGGACTGACGCTGGCGGTCAGCGCCCGGCCGCCCGCCGCCCGGTACGACGGCTGGCGGCTGCCCGGCTTCGCCGCCGGCCTGCGGGCGCTGCGGGAGCTGGCGCGCTCACCGGCGGCGCCGACGATGGCCCGGCTGTCGGACGAGACGGAAACGGCGGTCGGCCTCGCCACCCCCGAGTCGACCGGTTCGGGCGCCGGCCCCGACAGCGGCGGCCCCGACAGCGGCGGGTCCGGCTGCCTGCTGGTGACCGGATTCGAGGGCGACGGCCCGGACGTGGCGGCCCGCCGCGAGCGGGCGGCCACCATCATCCGGTCGGCCGGCGGGAGCGACGGCGACCCGGCGGCCGGCGAGGCCTGGCGGCGGGGCCGGTTCCGGGGACCCTACCTGCGGGACGCCCTGCTCGACGTCGGCCTGTTCGCCGAGACCCTGGAGACGGCCACCCGCTGGCGCGACCTGCCGGCGCTGCACGCGGCCGTCCGGACCGCCCTGACCGACGCGCTGACCGCGTTCACCGGCGCCGCGCCGCTGGTCATGTGCCACGTCTCGCACGTCTACCCCACCGGCGCGTCGCTCTACTTCACCGTGGCGGGCCGCCAAGTCGCGCCGGACGCGGGGCCGGACGCGGCGGGCGACGCCGCGGGCGTGGCCGCGCTGGCGGCCGGGACGATCGCGGCCTGGACGGCGGCCAAGGCGGCCGCGACCGACGCCATGGTCGCCGCCGGCGCGACGATCACCCACCACCACGCGGTCGGCAGCGACCACCGGCCGTGGCTGGGGGCCGAGATCGGCCCGCTCGGCCTCGACGTCCTGCGCGCGGTGAAGGCCACCCTCGACCCCGGCGGCATCCTCAACCCGGGCGTCCTGGTCTGACCGGCCCGTGCCGGTCAGTCGCGGGTGAGCTTCCGGTAGGTGACCCGATGCGGGCGGGCCGCCTCCGGCCCGAGCCGGTCGATCTTGTTGGCCTCGTAGTCGGCGAAGTTGCCCTCGAACCAGAACCAGCGGGCCGGATCGTCGTCGGTGCCCTCCCAGGCCAGGATGTGCGTGGCCACCCGGTCGAGGAACCACCGGTCGTGGGAGATCACCACCGCGCAGCCCGGGAACTCCAGCAGGGCGTCCTCCAGCGAGCGCAGGGTCTCGACGTCGAGGTCGTTGGTCGGCTCGTCCAGCAGCAGCACGTTGCCGCCCTTGCGCAGCGTCAGCGCCAGGTTCAGCCGGTTGCGCTCGCCCCCGGACAGCACGCCAACAGGCTTCTGCTGGTCGGGGCCCTTGAAGCCGAACGACGAGACGTAGGCCCGGCTGGGGAACTCGACCTTGCCCACGACGATGTGGTCGAGCCCGTCGGAGACGGTCTCCCACACGTTCTTCTTCGGGTTGAGCCCGGCCCGGCTCTGGTCGACGTAGGAGATGTCGACGGTCTCACCGATCGTGAGGGCGCCGGCGTCCGGCGTCGCCTCGCCGGTCAGCATCGTGAACAGGGTGGTCTTGCCGACCCCGTTGGGCCCGATGATCCCGACGATGCCACCGCGGGGCAGCGAGAACGACAGGTCGTCGATGAGCACCCGGTCACCGAAGCCCTTGCGCAGGCCCTTGGCCTCGATGACCAGGTTGCCCAGCCGGGGGCCGGGCGGGATCTGGATGTCGTCGAAGTCGCGCGGGCGCGCCCTGTCGGCCTCGGCCGCCAGCTCCTCGTAGCGGGCCAGGCGGGACTTGCTCTTGGCCTGGCGGGCCTTCGGGTTGGAGCGCACCCACTCCAGCTCCTGGGCCAGCACCCGGCGCCGCTTGGCGTCCTTCTGCCCCTCGACCTTGAGCCGGGAGGCCTTGTTCTCCAGGTAGGTGGTGTAGTTGCCCTCGTACGGGTAGGCCCGGCCCCGGTCGAGCTCGAGGATCCAGCCGGCCACGTTCTCCAGGAAGTACCGGTCGTGGGTGACGGCCAGGACGGCGCCGGCGTAGCGGGCCAGGTGCTGCTCGAGCCAGGCGACGCTCTCGGCGTCGAGGTGGTTGGTCGGCTCGTCGAGCAGCAGGAGGTCGGGCGCGCTCAGCAGCAGCTTGCACAGCGCGACCCGACGCTTCTCGCCACCGGAGAGCGCGGTGACGTCGGCGTCGCCCGGCGGGCAGCGCAGGGCGTCCATGGCCTGTGTGAGCTGGCTGTCGAGCTCCCAGGCGTTGGCCGCCTCGATCTTGTCGATCAGCTCGGCCTGGTCGGCCAGCAGCGAGTCGTAGTCCGCGTCGGGCGCGGCCATCTTCTCGTTGATCTCCTCATAGCGACGCAGGACGTCGCGGATCTCGCGGACGCCGTCCTCGACGTTGCCGCGCACGTCCTTGGTCTCGTCGAGCACCGGCTCCTGGGCCAGCAGGCCGACGCTGAAGCCCGGGGAGAGGATCGCGTCGCCGTTGCTGGGCTGGTCCAGACCCGCCATGATCTTCAGGAGCGACGACTTGCCGGCGCCGTTCGGCCCGACCACGCCGATCTTGGCGCCGGGCAGGAACGCCAGCGTCACGTCGTCGAGGATGACCTTGTCACCGTGGGCCTTGCGCGCTTTGCGCATCTGAAAGACGTACTGCGCCATGCGTTCCACCTTATTGGTCCGTGAGACTGATCGCGTACGACGGCCCGGGCGCCCCCGACGCGACCACCGGCGGCCGAGCCGACCGGCGGCCCGCGGGAGCCGCGTCACCCACCAGGCGCGAGGACCGTGACCTGCGGCGGGACGCCGTCGCCGGCAAACCGGGCCGGCCCGGTCCCGGCGAGCACGCTGAGGCGTCCACCCGCCACGGAGACCGGCACGATCTGCTGGTCCTGGAACCGTTCCTTCCCGGTCCGGGGCGTGACATAGACCATGATCTTAAGTGAACGGTCGGCCCGGTCCCTGATCCTGATCACCGTCCGCGGGCCGGGCAGACCGGACAGGTCGAAGCCGGACGGGGTGATCCGCAGACTGGCGCGGGCCGGGGTCCCGAGCGCCAGCGGCACCGAGACCACCCAGCCTTCCCCGTTGACGACCAACCGGGCCGCCCGGGTGCCCGCCGGCATCGCTCCCACAGTCACGCCGAGATCGACGCTGTTTCCACTCACCGTGATCATCCGCTGCAGCCGCGTGACCGAGTCGTCGCCCGGCCGCCGGTTGTAGTAGGGGGTGAAGCGCAGTGCGTAGAGCGGACGATCGGCGTGGTCGCGGGCGACGGCGAGGTCGTCGGCGCCCCGGGAGACGCCGAACAGGATCCGGCCGTCCATGCCGGGCGGGTTCGCGACCAGCGCGGACGGGTGGAGGATGAACTCCGGCTCCACCGCCTCGAGCACCACCGGGCGGCCGGGCAGCGCGGCCAGGTTCGCGGCCAGCTCCCCTTCCCGGTGGGTGAACAGGACGTCGGAGCGCAGCGCCAGCCCGAACACCGTCGCGCTCAGCGCGAGGCCGGCGCCCACGGCGAGCGGGCTCAGCCGGGGCCGGGCGCCGGCCAGGTCGACCAGCGCCCGAGCACCGAGCAGGACGAGGGTGAGCAGCACCGGCAGGAAGTACCAGGGGCCGAGGAACTTGGGACCGCCCCAGAGGATCGTCGCGTTCCACGCGCCCCAGAAGCCGACATAGCCGACGACCATCGCCAGCGCGCCGCAGGCCAGCGCGACCGCCGGCGCCGGCACCCGCCGGCGGGCCAGCGCCCAGACCGCCCCGACGGCCAGCAGCACTCCCCCGAACGCCCAGGACCCCAGCAGCCACAGGTGCTGCCAGACCCCGTCCAGGCCCTGGTAGAGACCGAAGTCGTGCAGACGTTCGGCCGGGTACATGTGCCGGCGGCCGAAGCCCAGCTTGTCCTGGGCGGTGAGCTGGCCGAACGGCATCTTCAACGGGCTGCCGGTCGCGGCGGCGTCGGTGGCCAGCAGCACGGCCGCCGCCGGCAGCGTCCCGGCGACGAACACGGCGGCGCTGGCCAGCCGGCGGCCGCGGGAGGCGAGCAGCGCCCACACCGCGAGCGGGGTGAACAGCAGCAGGGCGTCGTACGGCCGCACCGTGACCAGCAGGCCGAACGCCAGCCCGCAGGACGCCAGCGTCCAGCGCCGCCCGCTTCGGGCCCCCCGGACGGCGGTGAGGGCGGCCAGCTCGAGCAGGACGGTGGAGGGCAGGTAGGCCAGCACCTGGCCGGTGGACACGATGACCAGCGGGGACGCGGCGAACAGCCAGGCCGCGACGGCCCCGACCCGGCGGTCGCCGAACAGTTCCCGGGCCAGCAGGTAGGCCAAGACCACCCCGGTCGGGGCGAGCAGCGCGAGCGCCGTCGTCATCGTCCCGGTCAGCAGCAGGCTCAGCGCGTAGAAGGCGGGGACGACCGGCGTGTACTTCAGTACATAGTGGCCGTCGACTATCGCGCCGAGCCAGGGCGTGAAGGACGCCCTGGGCGAGGGCGCCGGCGGGAAGAGGTGGCCGTGGGCGATCGTCTCCGCCTGCAGCCGGTAGATCGCCTCGTCGTTGTTGATCGACAGGTACGGGAACAGCTGGGTCCGGATCAGCACGGCGCCGAGCGCGCTGAGCCCGGCGGCCAGGATGACCAGCTTCGCCGGGACCGAGACCGACCGCCACAGCTCGCGGACGCCGGGCAGGCGCGGGACGCGGGAGCGGCCCGGCGCGGCCGGCGGCGCGGCGGGAGCCGCGTCCTCACGCGGCTCGGCCGTGCCGTCTCGGACAGTCGCCATCGCCCCGACGCTACATACCACCGGCCGCGCCGCCGCGACCGCCCCACCCGGCTCGCGCCCGCGAAGACCGGTTCGGGCCGGGGAGGGGCCGGGCGCCCCCGCGCATGGAAAGCCGGGCCGATCGGGTGGTCGCGGGTCCACCATCTAGGACCTTTGACACGTCTAGGGCCTTTGACACGTCCAGCAACCTTTGGCACGTCCAGCAACCTTTGGCACGAACCCGTGGCATGTTAAGCGTCCAACCACCGTCCCGGGCGGATCCGCGCCGGGATGCCCAAATGGTGTCGGAGGTCTGATGCGCACGCACGCGGCGGTGCTGTGGCAGCAAGGTGGCCCGTGGAAACTCGAACAGATCGAGCTGGATCCCCCGAAGGAGCGGGAGGTCCTCGTCAAGCTGGCCGCGAGCGGGCTCTGCCATTCTGACGACCATGCCGTGACCGGGGACACACCCATCCCGTACCCGGTGGTCGGCGGCCACGAGGGAGCGGGCGTGGTCGTCGAGGTCGGCTCCCAGGTCACGCGGGTTGCCGTCGGTGACCACGTCATCCTGGCCGCCGTGCCCTCCTGCGGGGCCTGTCGCTGGTGCTCCAGCGGCCGCGCGAACCTGTGTGACCTAGGCGCGTTCGCGCTCACCGGCCACGGCCCAGACGGGACCTACCGCCGGCACCTCGACGGCGTCGGCATCGGCGCCTTCGCCCAGCTCGGCACCTTCTCCCCCTACGTGGTGGTCGGCGAAACCCAGACCGTGGCCATCCGCCAGGACATCCCCCTCGAACTGGCCGCCCTCGTCGGCTGCGGTGTCACCACCGGCCTCGGCGCCGCCCAGCGCGTCGGCCAGGTCCAGCCGGGCGACGTCGTGGTCGTCGTCGGCATCGGCGGCGTCGGCATCAACGCCGTCCAGGGCGCCCGTATCGCCGGCGCCGCGACGATCGTCGCCGTCGACCCGGTCGCGAAGAAGCGGGACTGGGCCCGCGAGTTCGGCGCCCACCACGCCGTGGCCAGCGTCGAGGAGGCCCAGCAGCTCGTCGCCCAGCTCACCCGCAACGTCATGGCCGACAAGGCCATCCTCTGCGTCGGCGTCGCCCACGGCAGCGACGTCGGCCCCCTGTTGAACCTGGTCAGCAAGGGCGGCCGGGTGGTCATCACCTCCGTCGCCCCGGTCGCGGAGGAAGGCATGTCCGGCTCGCTGTTCGCGCTGGCCATGATGAACAGGCAGCTCGTCGGCCACGTCTTCGGCCAGGCCAACCCGACCGCGGACTTCCCCCGGACGCTGGACCTGTACACCGGCGGCCAGCTCAGGCTGGCCGAGCTGGTCACGGCCCGGTACACGCTGGACCAGATCAACGAGGGCTACGAAGCCATGCACCGCGGGGACAACCTGCGCGGCATCATCACCTACAGCTGAGGACGGCAGGCGACAATGACCGTCGCGGGAAGCACCACAGCGCACACCTCGGCTCCGCGCGACCATGACCAGGTCCTGATCGGCGGCCGCTGGGTACCGGCGAACGGCGAGATCGTCCACGAGATCGTGGACCCCTCCACGGAAGAAGTGGTCAGCCGGGTCCGCGAGGCATCGGCCGACGACATGGCCGCCGCGGTGGCGGCCGCCCGGGCCGCGTTCGACGAGGGCCCCTGGCCCGCCTGGTCGCCGACGGCCCGCGCGGACGCGATCGACGCGATCGCCGACGGGCTCGAGGCCCAGATGCCCGAGCTCGTGGAGATCGCCATCAGCGAGCAGGGCGCGCCTGGGCTGTTCGCCCGGCACCTCCAGGCGGTCGGGCTCTACCACCTGCGCTACTACGCCGAGCTGGTCCGCCTCGAGTTCAAGTCGCTGCACCTGATGCCCAGGCGCGCGGCGTCCTGATGCCGGAGCGCGCGGCGTCAGGCGGCACGGGAACGACCTGACCGGGCGGCGCCGCGCGGGCCCCGCCGCCCGGGCGGGACCGCTCCCCCAGGCGGCGCCTCGGCACCTCTCCGCTCGGTATTGCTATGAACGATTCCGGATAGCATCGTGCCCGGGGCGCGGCGCGCCCGGTGCCGCGGTGGGCGAAAGGAGACAGAGTGACGCGGGTTTTCGGCGGGGTGGAGGCGCTGCGCGCCGCCGTGGGTGAGCGGCTCGGGGCGAGCGAGTGGCTGGCGGTCGACCAGAAGCGGATCGACCTGTTCGCCGAGGCCACCGGCGACGACCAGTGGATCCACGTCAACCCGGAACGCGCAGCCGACGGCCCGTTCGGGTCCACCATCGCGCACGGGTACCTGACGCTGAGCCTGCTGCCGCTGCTGTGCCGCGACATCTGGAAGGTCGAGGGCGTCCGCATGGGCATCAACTACGGGCTGAACAAGGTGCGCTTCCCCAGCCCGGTCCGCGTCGGGTCCCGCGTGCGCGCGGTCACCGAGCTCGTGTCCGTCCAGGACGTGGCCCAGGGCGCCCAGGCGATCTACCGACACACCGTCGAGATCGAGGGGCAGGAGCGGCCCGCCCTCGTCGCCGAGACCATCACCCTGATCGTCCCGGGCTAACGGTCCCGAACCCGGGCGGGGCGGGTCGCCGCCCTCAGCCCGCGCGCGTCCCCAGCACCACCTCGGCCGCCGCCAGGCCCATCGCCTGGTAGGCGGCCCGGCTCGGATGGAGGTAGTCTGCCGGCGCCGCCGGCGCCGCTCGGGACGCACTCTGGCCGCGGGCTGCCGGTGGCCGGTCGGTCGTCAGCTCCGCGAAGTCGACGGTGGCGTCGAACAGCCCACTGGTCAGGATGAAGTCGTTGAGCTCCCGGCGGTGGGCGTCCACCTCACGCCCGCCGACCCGGGCGACCATCTCGCCGATCACGGCCCGGAAGGACTCAAGTCCTCGTAAGGCCGGAAACTCGGGCTAGCGGCAGACCGCGGATCCACTCCCAGCGTTCACGGCGAGAAGTCACCGCGTCCACCGAGAGGATCGCCACCATGGCCACCAAGGTCGCACTCGTCACCGGAGCTTCGTCGGGGATCGGCGAGGCCACCGCGCTCAAGCTGCGCGAGGCCGGCTACACCGTCTACGGCGCGGCGCGGCGTGTGCAGCGCATGCAACACCTGACCAAGCAGGGGATCCGGCTGCTGGCCATGGACGTCACCGACGACACCTCCATGCGGGAAGGCGTCGAGAAGATCATCGACGACAACGGCCGGCTCGACGTCCTCATCAACAACGCCGGCTACGGTTCCTACGGCGCCGTCGAGGACGTCCCCCTGCAGGAGGCCAGGGAACAGTTCGACGTCAACGTGTTCGGCGCGGCGCGCCTGACCCAGCTGGTTCTGCCGCACATGCGGGCGCAGCGCTCGGGAACCATCGTCAACATCACCTCGGTGGGCGGCCGCATGTGCACCTCGCTGGGAGCCTGGTACCACGCCACGAAGTTCGCCTTGGAAGCGCTCAGCGACTGCCTGCGCATGGAGCTCAAACCCTTCGGGATCGACGTCGTGGTGATCGAACCGGGCGGGGTCAAGTCCGAGTGGGGCGGCATCGCCGCGCGGAAGGCCCGCGCCGTCTCCGGCACCGGCCCGTACGCCCCGCAGGCCAACGCCGTGGCCGACTCGCTCAGTTCGGAGGCCAACGAACGCCGCATGTCGTCGCCGGACTTGATCGCCAAGACCATCGTCAAGGCCGTCCGGGCGCGCACGCCCAAGACGCGTTACGCCGTCGGCTTCGGCGCCAAGCCCATGATTTTCCTGCACAACACGCTGCCCGACCGCACCTTCGACGCGTTCATGCGGCGCGCCACCGGCGTGCCCGCGAACAACGTGCCCGCGAACAACGTGCCAGCGAACGACTGACGGGTCGACGCGTTCGGCGGAATCACCCGGATCGAGAACGACGCCGCCGGCCTTCCCATCGTCACCGTCGACCCCCACCGGGCTGTCACCTCCTACGAACGCGACCTTCTCGGCCGTATCACCGCCATCACCGACCCCCTCGGCGGCGTCACCCGCCTCACCTGGACGATCGAGGCTCAGCCCACGGGTCTCCGAACACGCCGGAGCGGTCCCAGGTCTTCCGCCCTCGTCGACCGCGGACGCATCAGAGCAGAGCGATCAGGTCTTCCGGGGTCAGACCGGCATCCGTCAGTATCTGCCGCGGGGTCCCCTGGGGACGTCTCGGCTGGCGTGAACGGGCACGGTCACATCAAGCCCAGAGGGGTCGGGATTGCGGAGTCGATGATGACTCCCTCGGACCCGGACAAGTTCGAATCCTGCCTTCTGCAAAGCTTTAACGACCTCCCGGCCGGCCACCGACGGGACAGGCGGCATCAGGCAACATCGACCGTGATCGCGAACTCCTCCGGAGCCCCGTCATCCTCAATGATCATCACGACGGCTTCGCGAAGATCAGCCAACGCCTCATCACGGCTCTCGCCCCGTTGCAACCCACCCGACCAACGTAGGCGTGGGCGCACCAGACACCGTCCTCATCTCGCTCCACGGTGAACGGGACGTGCACCACCCGGTTCATGGTCATCAGCATACGCCGAAGGCCGGCTGTCGGCCCCCAGGCACACGAGCCACCCGCTACGGTCTGGTAGCCACGATGATCTCGCTCGCCAAAGGCTCCCCCATGGGCCAGCGAGCAAGGAAGAGATGATTTTTAACCGATCGACAAGATCGGAAATTACCCGTTGCCGGAGCGTTGTACGACGGTCCGCGCGCTTGCCGCCCGCGCGACAACCCCTGGTACCATTGGGTTTGCGCGCCCGGCAGGGATCGAACCTGCGACCTGGTGCTTAGAAGGCACTCGCTCTATCCACTGAGCTACGGGCGCTCGACGTCCATTGTGCTGGGCGCCGGTTACGCGCACGTGGCACGGCGCGTGTCCGTCAAGGATCAACACGGGACGACCCACGATACCCAACGCGGTGAGGGCCGTCCCGGGCAGGCTCAGCCGCCGAACGCCGTGACGAGGCTGATGATGGCCAGCACCACCATGATCAGGACGGCTACCCGGACGATCCAGCGCATCGGGACGACCCGAGGGAGGCTTTTGCCGCCGACGATCGCGAGGCCGGCCACGGCCCACAGGCCGATCACGGCTCCGAGGCCCACCGCGAGCGGATTGTGGTACTTGGCGGCCAGGTTCGCGGTGAGGATCTGGGTCAGGTCGCCGAGCTCGGCCACGATGATGACCAGGAACGAGGTCAGTGAGACCCGGAAGAAGGTCGCCGCACGCGGCTCGCGCACGGCCGTCGCCTCGGCCTCGGCGGGCTCGCCCACGTCGTCGTTGCCGCCCTCGCGCAGCATGAGCAGCGCGCCGACGAGGAAGATCCCGCCGACGATCCCCGCCAGGACGCGGTGCGGCAGCAGCCCGAGCAGGGAGCCGACGGCGACGGCGAGGGTGACGTGGACGGCGAAGGCGAGCGCGACGCCGGTGAAGACCCAGCTGGCCCGGTAGCGGGCGCCGAGCATCAGGCTGGCCAACGCGGTCTTGTCGGGCAGTTCCGCGAGGAAGATCGCCGGGGCGACCGCCGCGGTGAGTGCCAGGTTCATCGGGTGCGTCCTCACGGGCCGGGGCCACGGTCACCGGGCCAGGCACCGCCGCGAGGAAAACGGGCGCAGCCTCCGGACCGCGACCAGAGCATGGTCGACGTCCGAAGGTCTCGCCCAGCCGGCCCGACGGACCGGCCCCGGCCGCCGGGCGCGCAAGCGCCAGCATGTCGACGAACCGGCGAAGGACTACTCCCCTTCAACCCCTACAATACGCCGTCCCGAGCTGGGGCGTTCCGCCGCGGCGGGCGGCGCCGGGACGGGCAGCAGCACCCGCGACGGCGCGGCCGCGCTCAGCCCGATCTCGCGGTGGGAGGCGACGGCCGTCGTCGCGAGGCCGGGTGGCTCGGCCGAGCCGAGGTTGCGGGCGAAGCGCGGGTGAGCTCCGCCGGCGATCAGCAGCTGGATGCGCGAGCCGGCCGGGAAGCGGTGCGCGGCCGCGTCCATCTCGATCCGGACCAGGGTCGGCTCGCCGCTCGCCGCGTCCAGCCGCAGGTAGCCGTCGCTGACCGGCCGGGACCGGCCGCGCGCGTCCACCTCGCACAGCCGGAGATACAGGTCGACGCGCTCGACGTCCGAGCCATGGCTGATCTCGGCCACGGGCCGGCCCATGATCTCGACGGGCAGCGGCAGCGGCGCCCCGGTAAAGGCGAGGACGTCCGAGCGCGCGGCCAGTCCGGCGCTGTCGCGGGCGCCGGCCGTCCGGCCGAGGATCCGCCCGCCGACCGACGGTGTCGGCTGGGCCGGGTCGTAGCGGAACTCGCCGAGGCTGGCCGGGAAGTCGGCGGGCGGCGGCTCGGGGCTCAGCCCACCGCCGGCGCGGGCGTAGAGGGTCATCGGGGCGGACGGCGGCGGCCAGTCCGGAAGGTCGCGCCAGCCGGAGCCGCCGACGAAGACCCGGGCCGACTGACCGGACGAACCTAACGAACCCGATGGGGCGGACCGGCCCACGGGGGCCGGCAGGCCAGCGGCGCCAGCGGCGTCGAAGCGGTTGTCCAGCCAGTCCAGCGTCCGGCGGGCCAGCTGGCCGGCCGCGCGGACCGCGATGTCGCTGTGCCGCCACGGTCCGACCGTCAGATGGGTGGGGATCCCGCGCCGACGCAGGCGGGCGAACTGCTCGAGCGTCTGGTCGAGGAACAGGTCCTGCCAGCCGCCGACCAGCATCACCGGGACGTCGACGGCGTCCAGCGCGTCCCCGTGCCGCTTGTCAGCCCAGAACGGCGCATCCACATCGGGTGTGGCGACCCAGTCCGGGTACCAGAACGCCCGCCCGTCGAGGGCCCGGAGGCCCGCGTCGACCAGCGGCGTCCCGTCGAAGCCGGGACGCAGCCGCCCGCTCTCGACGATCTGGCCGACCAGGTAGCGGAGCAGGCCGGTCTCCTCCTGGTGGACGATCAGATCGCTCCAACTCAGGCTGTCACGCAGAGTAAAAGCTCCCGTGCTGTACATGGCCTGGGCGAAGTCGTGCGGCCCCACGCAGACCACCGAGGTGACCAGCTCCGGCGGCGGGTCGGTCAGCAGACACCACTGGGTGTAGCCGAGGTAGGACAGGCCAATCGTGCCCAGCCGGCCGTCGAACCAGGGCTGGGCGCGCAGCCAGGCGACGACGTCCCGGCCGTCGGCGACCTCGTTGCTCATCGGCGTGAACCGGCCGGTCGAGCCGTAGGTTCCCCGGGAGCTGACCATCAGTACGTGGTAGCCGCGGGCGGCGTAGATCCGCGCGTAGAGCAGGTCGAACGGCAGGCCGCGGCGGTAGGGCGTGCGGGCCAGCAGCGTGCCTCGGACGCGGACGCCCGGCCGGGGCGCGTAGTGGTCGGCCGCGAGCAGTTCGCCGTCGCGGGTCGGAACACGCAGGCCGCGGGCCAGCGTGTACGGGCCGTCCTCGGGACGCAGGCCGGCGATCCGCCCGGCCAGCCGGTCGAGGGCCGCGGCCGACCGTGCCCGCTCCGTCCCGGCCGGGTCCGACGCCGGGGCCGGAGCGGAGATCGCGGCCCACTCGTCCGGCGTGGCCCGTGGGGCGGGAGCCGGGGCGGGAGCCGGGGCCGCTGGCGAGCGGGCATCGGGGTCCGGGGCGATCGAGGCTGCGTCCACGCACGGCATTGTCCATGGTCGGCGTCGGCTGGCCGCGGCGCCGGCGCCTCCCGCCCGCGCTGACCCTCCTGCCCACGCCGGCCAGGGCGTTCGGCCGCGAAGCGGGACACGGAGATCGGCGGTGGCGCAGGCTGGGCTGCATGGGACGTCTGACCGCGCTGACGCGGGCCTGCCATCCGGAGCCGACGGCGGCGGTGACGCTGTTCGCCGGCGCGCTGGCTGTCGCGAGCGGGCGGGGGGCGGCGGGTGTGTTCGCCGTCGTGGCGGCCGTGCTGACCGGGCAGCTCTCCGTCGGCTGGAGCAACGACGTCATCGACCGGGCCCGGGACCGGGCCGGCGGGCGGGTCGACAAGCCGGTCGCGGCCGGGGTGCTGCCGGCCGGCGCGGTAGCCACGGCCGCGGGCCTGGCCGCGCTGGCCTGTGTGCCGCTCTCGTTCGCCTCGGGCCGCGCGGCCGGGTGCGTCCATCTCGTCGCGGTGGCCGTGGCCTGGGCCTACAACCTGGGTGTGAAGGCGACCCGGCTCTCGGTCGTCCCCTACACCGTCTCGTTCGCGCTCCTGCCGAGCTTCGTCGTGCTGGGCCTGCCCGGGCATCCGGCGCCGCCGTGGTGGCTGGTGGCCGGCGGTGCGTTGCTCGGGTCGGGGGCGCACTTCGCCAACGCCCTGCCCGACCTGGCCACCGACGCGGCCACCGGCGTGCGCAGCCTGCCCGAACGGCTGGGGCCGGCCCGCTCGCGGGCCTGGGCGCTCGGGCTGCTCGCGGCCGGTTCGATGGTGGCCGCGCTCGGTCCGGCGGGGCCGGGTCCGGCACGGCTCGGCGCGCTGGGGGCGGTCGTCGTGCTGGTGGCGCTGGGCGCGCGGCTCGGGGAGCGGCACCTGTTCCGGGCGGCGATGGCGGTGGCCGCGATCGACGTCGGGCTGGTCATCGCGGCCGGTAGCCGGCTGCGCTGACGGCGCATGGACAGGTGACGGGCATGGACAAGCGATGGACAAGCGGCGGGGCGGCGACGATTCCGGCCGGTCGCGACTAACCACCCGGCCCCGGCGCGCCGGTAACCCGGACGGGACCGGCCGGCCCGGATTGGCCGTTCACCCTGGCTTTCGCGGGTATCCCGCCTACCGTGGTGCTCACGGGCCATGAGCCGTTGACCTGAGCCCTCTCCTGCGTTGGGAAACATGTGAACGGTTCGGCGGGCGGTACAGGCGAGTCACCCGGCGGGACCGGCCCGGGCGACGGGACCGGCGCGACGCCGCGACGGGCCGCGCGGCGGCAGCCGCGGCGGGCCCGTAACGACCCGGCCCAGTACGACGACCTGGCCGGCGAGTGGTGGCCGGTGCACGGCCAGTTCGCGGCGCTGCGCTGGCTGGCCACCGCCCGGGCCCGGCTCGTCCCGCCGCCGCCGGCCGGCGGCGCGGCCCTGCTCGACCTGGCCTGCGGCGCCGGGCTGCTCGCTCCGGCGCTCACGGGGCGACTGGCCGGCTGGCGGCACGTCGGGGTCGACCTGTCGGCGACCGCGCTGGTCCAGGCGTCGGCGCACGGGGTGCTGGCGGTCCGGGCCGACGCGCTGGCGCTGCCGTTTCGCGACGGCGAGTTCCCGTGTGTGGTGGCCGGGGAGATCTTCGAGCACATCGCCGACCTGGACGGGGCGTGCGCGGAAATCGCCCGGGTGCTGGCGCCGGGCGGATCGCTGGTCGTCGACACGCTGGCCGACACGCCGCTGTGCCGGGTCGGGCTGGTCCGGATCGCCGAGCGGCTGCCCGGCGGGCCGCCGCCGCGCCTGCACGACCCGAAGCTGCTGGTCGCGCCGGCTCGGCTGGTCGCCGCGCTGGCCCGCCACGGCGTCGAGCTGACCATCCTCGGCGGGCTGCGCCCGTCGCTGGTCGACTACGCGCGCTGGCTGGCCCGGCGCGTCGAGGACGTCCGGATGATGCCGACCCGGTCGGTGGCCGGCGTCTACCAGGCCGTCGGGGTGCGGGCCGGCTCGGCCCTCGCCCCGGCACCGGCGGCCCAGCGGGGCGTGACAGGCCAGACCCAGCCCCGGGAGGTCGCGCGGTGAACGTCGAGGCCGGCGAGAACACCGTTCCCGAGCAGAGCTCGCGCCCGGCGGTGGGCACGACGCCGGCCGAGCGCGCGGCCGGCGTCGTGCCCGGCTGGGCCGCGCGGGCGGGCGAGGCGGACCGGGAGGGCGAGCTGCCCGCCGCTGACCTGGCCGACGCCCGGGCCGCCGGGCTGTTCGGCCTGCTGGTCCCGCGCCGGTTCGGCGGTCTCGGCGGCGGCTTCGCCGACTGGGCGGACATCGCGCGGGTCCTGGCCGCCGGCAGCGGCGCCAGCGCGCTCGCGCTGAACATGCACACCTCCGTCGTCGGGGCGCTGGCCGGGACGCCGGACGAGCTGGCCCGGGCCATGGGCGCGCCGGAGTCGTTCTTCGCCGCCCGCGACCGGGTGCTGGCCGCCGCGGCCGCCGGTTCGTTCATCGCGGTCGCTATGAGCGAGCGGGGCGCGGGCTCCCGGCTCTCGGCGCTACGGACGTCCTACCGGCGCGAGGGCGACGGCTTCCGAATCACGGGGCTGAAGTCGTTCTGCTCCGGCGCCCGGCACGCCGAGCTGTACTTCGTCGCCGCCCGGGCCGAAGCCCCCGCCGAAGGGTCCGGGGACCCCGCCGTCAGTCACTTCCTCGTCCCGGCCGGGCCGGGGGTGAGCGTCGAGCCGAACTGGGACGTCCTGGGGATGCGCGGCACCGGCAGCCACGACGTCCGCTTCAACACCCTCGTGCCGGCGGACGCCCTGGTCGGCGGCCTGGAGGGCGTCAGCCTGCTGGTCGCGCAGATCATGCCGCAGTGGCTGGTCGCCTCGTACGCCGCCGTCTACGCCGGGGTGGCCCGGGCCGCGTTCGACGCCGGGGTGGAGCACGTCCGGTCCCGGGCGGTGGGCGGGCTGGCCGGGCCGGGTGGTGACGCGGCCGGCGGGCTGGGGTCGCTGCCGGCGGTGCGGGCCCGTTTCGGGCGGGCCGACGCGGCGCTGGCCGCGCTCGACGTGGTGATCGACACCTGCGCGGCGCGGGTCGACGCCGACCCGGGCTCGCCGGAGACGAACCGGTGGGTGTGGCGGGCGAAGCTGCTGGCCGGTCAGACGGCGCAGGACGTGGCCGCGTCCGTGCTGGAGGCATGCGGGACAGCGGCGAGCCGCCGCGGGCATCCGCTGGAACGGCTCTACCGCGACGCGCGCTGCGGCTCGCTGCAGCCAGCGACGTCCGACGTGTGCGCCGACTGGCTGGGCGTGGCCGCGCTCGGCGGCGACCCGGAGGCCGACGCCGCGGTGGCCCGGTGGTGAGCCCGGTCCGGCCTCCCGCGGGCCGGCGCCTCCCCGAGTGGGGAACACCGTTCCCGGCCGCCGGAACGCCGTCCCAGCGGCCGGCGCGCGACAGCCCGGCTGCGGTCATCACCGGGATGGGTTCGGCCTTCCCCGCCCCCGTCGACCAGCGCGCCATCTGGGACGGGGCGTTCTCCCAGCACTACAACGGCAGCCGGATCGCCCAGCGGATCTTCCTCAACTCGGGCGTCGAGACCCGCCACGGCGTCGTCGACCCGCGCGTCGAGGACGTCAGCCGCTGGTCGACCGGTACCCGGATGATCCGCTACATCACCGAGGCCGTCCCGCTCGGCGCGCGGGCGGCCAAGGCGGCCCTCGACGACGCCGGCCTCGCCCCGGCCGAGGTCGGCCTGTTCGCCGTCGTCTCCTGCACCGGCTACGCCACCCCCGGCCTGGACATCATCCTGGCCCGCGACCTCGGCCTGCCGGCCGACGTCCGCCGGCTGCTCATCGGCCACATGGGCTGCTACGGCGCGATCCCCGGGATGGGCGCGGCGGCCGACTTCGTCCGGGCCCGGCGGCGCCCGGCGCTGCTGCTGTGCGTCGAGCTGCCGTCCCTGCACGTCCAGCCGCCGGGGCCGGACGACGCCCGCGGCCGGCCGGACCTGGAGCAGGTCGTCGCCCACGCCCTGTTCGGCGACGCGGCGGCGGCGATCGTCCTGCGCCCCGACGCCGACGACGGGCTGGAGGTCCTGGACACGACGGCCGCGACCGCGCCGGCCACCGAGGACCTGATGACCTGGTACGTCACCGACACCGGCTTCCGGATGGGCCTGTCCTCCAAGGTCCCCGACGTGCTGGCCGACCACGTGGAGCCCGCGACCCGTTCGCTGCTGGACCCCTTCGGCCTGGACCGGGACGACGTCCGGGCCTGGGCGGTCCACCCGGGCGGCCCGCGCATCGTGGACGTCGTCCAGGAGCGGCTCGGCCTGGAGCCGGCTGACACCGCGGTCACCCGGTCGGTGCTGGCCGACCGGGGCAACTGCTCGTCGGCCACCGTCCTGCTGGTGCTGGACGGCCTGCGCCGCCGGGGCCTGGCCGCCGGCGACCGCCTCGTCGCGATGGCCTTCGGCCCCGGTCTCACCCTCTGCATGGCCCTGCTGCGCGACCGCTGACCCGGGGCAGCCGGCGCCGAGCGGGACGCCGCTCAGGACGCCGGGCAGGTCGGCCGGTAGGCGATTCCGGGCACGGCCACCGGCCAGTCCTTCGCCGAGAACCCGCCACCTGCGACCGCGCAGGCCGCGGCCAGGGGATCGCGATCCACCAGCGCGGTGACCCAGTCCCCCCGGCCGAAGACCAGTTGCCCGCCGGCATAGGGGCTGTTTCCGTCGTCGACCTGGGCAGCCGAGACAAGCTGGTCGTCGACTGATCTGAAAGCGACGTCGTTGACGCCTCTCGGCTCGATGTGTTCGGAGACCAGGACCGGCGTCCCCGGGCGAGAAACGTCGTAGAAACGCAGCCATCCGCTTCCGCTGCCATCGTTACAGGAGGTAACCATCGTCCGCCCGTCCCGACTGAACGAGACACCGGTAAGCCGGTGGTCATCCCAGCACGTCCTGTCGGCCAACCCGCTGGTCAACAGCGGGGACAGGAGCAGCGGCGCGAGCTGCTCCCCCGGCTGCTGACCGGAGACCTGCTCGGCGCCTACAGCCTGTCCGAGGCGCACGCCGGCTCCGCCCCGGCGGCGATCCGGGCCGCGGCCGTCCCCGCGCCCGGCGGCTACCTTCTGAACGGGACGAAGGCCTGGGTGACCCATGGTGGGCCTGGGTGACCCATGGTGGGGAGGCCGACTACTACACGCTGTTCGGCCGTAAGCGAGAGAAGAACACGAGAGCCAACGACAGTAAAGCCGGTACGTGACTGGTACGATATTACGGTACCGCTAGAGAGGAGTGCGGCCGTGGCCATCAGCGCCAGCGATGCCCGTTCACGCTTGTTCCCGCTGATCCAGCAGGTCAACGACGACCACGTACCGGTGCGGATCAACTCCAAGGGCGGCGACGCCGTCCTCATGTCCGCCGCGGACTTCGACTCCTGGCAGGAGACGATCTACCTGTTGCGATCTCCGGCCAACGCCCAGCGGCTCATGGCAGCCGTCGCCCGGGACAAGGCTGACCAGGCCGCCATCGTCAAGACCATGGACGAACTCGAGAGCCTCGCGGGCGAATAGTGCGGAGCATCAATTTCGACCCCGACGCGTGGGAAGACTTCCTCTACTGGCTCGGCGCCGACCGAAAGATGGCCACGAGGATCACCCGCATGATCCGTGAGATCCAGCGCGACCCGTTCACTGGGATTGGCAAACCGGAGCCGCTCAAGGGCGACCTCTCCGGGTACTGGTCCCGCCGGATCGACGACGAGCATCGCCTCATCTACCGGGCCGACGACAAGACGGTGAAGATCATAAAGGCCCGGTTTCACTATAGCGGCTGAGTGACGGCCGGCCCCCAAGAGCCGGCCCGGCAGGCAGGCTCTTGGCGCCGCGCGGCGGGGCTGGCGGCTACTGGGTGACGAGCAGGACGTTGCCCTCGGGGTCGCGGAACCAGAACATCGGCGGCACCGGGTCGCCCATGCGCATCACCTCGGCGTCCACGTCGACGCCGGCCGCGCGCAGCTGGGCGTGGTAGGCGTCGATGTCGTCGGTGTGCAGGCTGATGCCGGTCTGGCGGTCACCGGAAGGCACGCCCTCGGGCGGCGGGGCCAGGGCGATCGTCGTCTCGGCGCCGTCGAGGCCGACCTCGACCCAGCGGTAGCCGCCGCCGAACGGGACGTCGACGCGCTTGGTGAAGCCGAGCTTCTCCACGTAGAAGGCGATGGCGGCGTCCTGGTCGGCAACCGGGATGATCACCGTGGCGACCTTGGTGGCGCGGGCGGTCAGCGTGGGCATGGCGTGCTCCGTGTCGGTGCGGGGCCGTCTGGGTGAGGCCGTCATCAGTACAGACGGCCCCACCGCTGGGAACTCATCGGTCCCGCCGGCGGGATCTGCCCGGCGTGGTGGCCGCCGGTCAGCCGTGGTGGCCGCCACCGAAGTGACCGCCATCGCCGAAGCCGCCACCGAAGTGGCCGCCATCGCCGTGGTGGCCGCCGAAGAAGCCGCCGTCGTGCTGGCCGGATGAACCGTGGTGGTGATGGTGGTGGCCGGACGAGTGGCCGCCGGATCCGCTGTCGTCAGTGAACCTGTCGTCGGTGGACAGCCAGGGCGGCGATCCGCCGTCGCCGCGCGAGGAGCGCCGACGACGGCGCTTCGCCGACGCCTCGGCGCGAGACTCGGCGCTGTCGGAGTCGGGACGGCGGGAGAGCCAACGGGGCAGACGCATGCGCGCCACCTCCCTGGATTCGGGTACCCGGCAGTGCGGGCCGCCGAGCGTCACTGCCGCCATCGTCCCCCCGGCGAGACCGCCGGTACGGGTTGTGTCACCTCGGTGACATGGCCGGAGCGGGACGCCCCCCACGGCTGTACGTCGACCGTGGACGCCCCGGCGGGCTTACCGTCAGGGTGTGGACGCGGACCGGGGCAGCGGGCGGACGGCCGACCCGCTTGAGGCCTACCGGGGCAAGCGGGACTTCGAGCGGACCCCCGAACCGTCCGGGCAGCCCGAGCCGGCGGCCGGCGAGGGCGGGCGCCGCCGGTTCGTCGTGCAGCGCCACCGGGCCCGGCGCACCCACTACGACCTGCGCTTCGAGGTCGACGGGGTGCTGGTGAGCTGGGCGGTGCCGCGCGGGCCGACGCTCGACCCGAAGGCCCGCCGCCAGGCGGTCCACGTCGAGGACCACCCGATCGAATACCTCGACTTCGAGGGCGTGATCCCGAAAGGCCAGTATGGCGGCGGGGACGTCATCGTCTGGGACATCGGGACGTGGGAGCCGCACGGCACCGACGACCCGGCCGCCGCTCTCGCCGCCGGAGAGCTGCACGCCGACATGTACGGGCAGAAGCTCAAGGGCCGGCTGGTGCTGGTCCGCACCAGCCGCGACCGCGAGCATCCCGACCGCGACTGGCTCGTCCTCCACAAGAACGACGAGTTCGCCGTGCCCGGGTGGAACCCCGACGACCATCCCGAATCGGCGCTGAGCGGCCGGACGAACGACCAGGTCAAGGCCGACCCCGAGCGGGTCTGGCACAGCGACCGGCCGCCGGCCACAGCGGCCGAGGCCGTCCCCCGCCGCGAGGGCCCGCGATCACAGCCCGACGTCGAGCCGCCGCCCCGGATCGACGGCCCCGGCGACACGGCGCTCGCCGCTCTGGACGCGCTCGGCGCCGGCGGCACCTGGACGGTCTTCGGCCACGAGCTGCGCCTGACCAACCTCGACAAGGAGCTGTTCCCGCCCCGGGAGCCGGGCGCGAAGGCGGCGACGAAACGAGACCTGGTCCGCTACGCGGCCCTGATCGCCCCGACCGTCCTGCCCTACCTGGCCGGCCGGGTCCTGAACATGCACCGCTTCCCCGGCGGGGCCGGCACGAAGGGCTTCTGGCACAAGCGGCTGCCGGACCACGCCCCCGGCTGGCTGACCCGCTGGGACGACCCGGACGTGCGCGAGCCGACCCGCTACCTGCTGGTCGAGGAGCCGGCCGCGCTGGTCTGGGCGGCGAACTTCGGCGCGCTGGAATGGCACGCCTGGACCTCCCGCGCCGCGCGCCCCCGCGAGCCGACCTACGCCCTGATCGACCTCGATCCCGGGACGGCGACGAGCTGGGAGGAGCTGCTCACCCTGGCCCGGCTGCACCGCGCGGCACTCGAGCATCTCGGCGTGACCGCCGCGGCCAAGGTGACCGGCCGGCGCGGCATCCAGATCTGGATCCCGATCGCGTCCGGCTACACGTTCGACGACACCAGGGCCTGGGTCGAGGGCCTGTCGCGGGCGGTCGGCGCCGTCGTCCCCGACCTGGTCAGCTGGCGCTGGGAGGTCAGCGAGCGGGGCGGGCGGGCCCGGCTCGACTACACGCAGAACGTCGTCCACAAGACGCTCGTCGCCCCCTACAGCCCGCGGGCCGAGCCGGGCGCTCCGGTGTCGGCTCCAATCGGCTGGGACGAGCTCGACGACGCCGAGCTCCGGCCGGACGGCGTCGACTTCGCGGGCGTTCTCGACCGGTTGGAGAGCCGGGGCGACCCGTTCGCTCCCCTGCTCACAGTCCGCCAGGCGCTGCCGCCGCTGACCTGATCCCAGGGCCGGGGCCGGGCTCAGCAGACGGGTCGGTAGGGCTCGTGGGGGATGTGGCTCGCCCACTCGGCGGGACTGATCCGGTCGGCCGGGCGGGCGCAGGCGGCGCGGGCGAGGACGTCCGGGCGCAGGGTCCAGACCCGCAGCGACCCGTCGTCGTAGACGGTCAGGAGGCCGCGGCCGCCGTCGAACAGCCGGGCGTCCTGCACCCAGTCGTCGTGGCCGACGCGGGCCACCGGCTGGGCCGGGACGCCGGTCGTGGCTACATGGTCGGGCTGGTCGGGATCGCGGGCGTCCCACAGGTCGAGCCGGGTGTCGTCGCCGGTTACCAGCAGTGTCCCGGTGCCGGTGAACGTCGCGCTGTAGACCGCGTGGTGCCCCGTCGCGATCGTCGTGACCAGCTGGGGCTGGCGCGGCCGGCTGACGTCGTAGAGGCGGACCGTCCCGTCGAAGGAACCGGTGGCCAGCAACCCGCCCGCGGGCCGGAACGACACCGACCACACGTAGGCGCCGTGCCCGGGGATCGTGGCCAGCAGTGCGGCCTGGGCTGGGTGGGAGACGTTCCAGAGCTGGATCGTGGTGTCCTTGCTCGCCGCGGCCAGCAGCGTGCCGTCCGGGCTGAACGCGACGTCCTGGACGGCGTCGGTGTGGCCGATCAGGACGGCCACCCGGGTCGGGGTGCCCCGTTGCACGGCGTTCCACAGGGTCGTGGTGTTGTCGAGGCCGGCGACGGCGAGCAGGTGCCCGTTGGGGCTGAAGGCCAGGCGCCGGACCCCCCGGTTACCGGCCGGGAAGGCGACCAGCCGGGTCGGGGCGGCGGGGTTGGTGACGTCCCAGAGCACGATGCTCCCGTCGACGCTGCCGCTGGCCAGGGTGTGCCCGTCCGGGCTGAAGGCGACGCCGGGCACCCAGTTGGTGTGGCCGCGCAGCGTGGCCAGCGGGCGCGGCGTGCCGGTGGAGATGTCCCACAGGCGCACGATCGAGTCGCCGCCGCCGGTCGCGGCGATCCGCCCGTCGGGGCTGACCGCGGCGCCGAGCACCGACCCCTCGCTGGCCGAGGCGGACCGGCTCGCCCCCAGCGCGAACGAGGAGACCAGGGCGCCGTCGCTGGCCGGAGTGCTGGCCAGCCGGTAGGCCGCCAGGCTGAGCCTCGCGGCCAGCGCCGGGTCGCTGCCGCGCAGCCGGTCGGCGTGGGCGGCCACGTCGTCGGCCGCGGCGGCCGGGCCGCTCGGGCCGCCGCCACCCCGCAGGGCCAGCGGAACCACCACGGCCGCGGCGATCACGACGGCGAGCGCGACAGCCAGGGCCACGACCCGTCGGCGGGCCCGACGCCGCCGTCCGGCGGGCCGGGCAGACGGATCGGCGGGCCCGGCGGGCGTCGCCGGTCTGGGTTCGGGTGACCGCGCGGTCTCGGGCGGCGGGGGCGGGAGGTCGGGCGCGGTCCTGGTAGGCGGCGGCGTGAACGCGGTCGGCGGTACCGCCGCGTCGTCGTAGCCGGTCTCGTCGAGGTCAACCGCCTCGAGGCCGCTCTCGTCGTAGCTGGTGGCCCCGTAGCTGGTGGCCTGGTAGCCGGTGGCCCCGTAGCCCGCGGCCTCGTGGGCAGCGACGTCGGGGCCGGCGACATCGGGGCCGGTGACGTCGGGGCCGGCGAGGGACGGTGGCTCGGAGGGCAGCTCGGGCCGCTCGGGCACGCCCGGAGCCGGTGTGGCCGGGTCCAGCAGCCGGGGTATCCGGGTGATCTTGGTGATCTGGGTGACGTCGGGGTCGGCGACGAGGGCGTCCGGGTCCGGCGGCGCGGCGACGGCGGGCAGCCCGATCATCTGGATGAGCAGCTCGTCGGCGCTGGGCCGGTCCTCGGGGCGCTTGCTCATCGCCCGGCGCACGACGGTGCGCAGCGGCTCGTCCAGGCCGTCGAGCCGGGGCTCGGTGTGCACGACCCGGTAGAGCTGGACGGGGCTGGTGCCCTCGCCGAACGGTGGCCGCCCGGTGGCGGCGAACGCGACCAGCCCGCCCCAGGCGAAGATGTCGGCCGCGGTGGTGACCGGGTCGCCGTTGGCCTGCTCGGGCGCCATGAACGCCGGGGTGCCGGGGTTGCGCGGCGCCGGGTGCATGGTCGTGACCGCCTCGGCGGCCCGGGCGATCCCGAAGTCGATCACGCGGGGGCCCAGGTCAGAGAGCAGGACGTTGGCCGGTTTGAGGTCGCGATGGACCAGGCCGGCCCGGTGGATGGCGGCCAAGGCGGCGGCGACGCTGACCGCGACCCGCTCCAGGTCGCCCGGGCGCAGCGGGCCGCGGCTGGCGATGGCCTGGCTCAGCGTCGGCCCGCGCACGTACTCGGTGACCAGGTAGGCCGGGTCACCGTCGACGACCTCGATGACCTCGGCCGTGCAGAACCGGGCGACCCTGCGGGCCAGCTCCGCCTCCCGGCGGAACTGGGTGCGGAACTCCGCGACCTCGGCGAACTCGGGCCGGATGACCTTGACGGCAACAAGCCGCCCGGTTGGCCCGCGGCCGAGGAAGACGGTGCCCATCCCGCCGCTGCCGAGCCGGCCCAGCAGGTCGTAGGCGCCGAGCTGGCGCGGATCGTAGCTCTTGAGCGGAGCCGCCGGGCGGACCGGCGACGCCGTGGCGCCGGGCGGCCCGTCACGCCGGCCCAGGTCGCTGGCCCCGCCCGTCCCTGCCGCGTCCACACCGCTCCTCGCGCTCCACCTGAGCCGTCATCACCACGCCGTGCGCGGCGTCGCCCGGTACCACCCGGACCAACGATCTCATGCCTGGCCCAACTACCCGAATCACCCCGATCCGGGTGCCCTGTCGCGCACAGAACACGTCGCGTCGGCCAGCGAGGTTCAGCGGGTAACCCGAACGGGTGGTCAGCCTGGCCCGCGGCGCCACCGCCGGCGGGGCCGTGGCGGGTCGGTGACCTGGGTGGACGGGCTCGTGGCCGCCGGATCCGCGTCGGCGCGGCCACCCTCCGGCGACCCGTCGGCCGGCCGCGGGACGGGCGGATCCGGGGCCGGCGGGTTGGAGGCCCGCGGCGCGGGACGGGGATCGGGTGGGGTCGGGCGGGTCAGCTCGCTGGACGGCGCGCCGGACGGCGGGGCGTCGGACGGCGGGGCGTCGGACGGCGGGGCGTCGGACGGGCCGCCGGAAGGCCGCGCCGGATCAGCCGGAGCGGGGTCGACGGCGGGCGGGAGCGGAACCGCGATCGGGTCGTCCAGCTCGAGCCGATGGGGGCGGTCGACGACGCCGTCCAGCTCGGTCAGGCCGAACGCGCGGTCGGCGGCCGCCAGGTTGACCCGGCCGGCCGGCTCGCCGACGAGCTTGTAGCCGCCGCCCGCGCCCAGCGCCACCCAGCCGCCGCGCAACAGCCCGGTGAGCCGGGCCAACGGCCGTCCGTCCGCGTCCCGCTGGGCGACGGTTCCGTCGGTGCCGGCCGAGACGATCAGCGAGCCGTCCGGGCTGAAGGCGACCGACGCGACCGGGCCGGCATGGACGGTCGTGATCGCCGGCTCGGCGTCGCTCCGGAGCCGATGCACGACGACCGAGCCGCTGGCGTGACCGGTGACCAGGCGGGAGCCGTCCGGGCTGAACGCGACCGCCCGCACGCCGTCGCCGGCCGGGCCGCCCAGGCGGGTCGGCCGGGAGATCGGGGACGGACCGCCGCCGGGACCCGGGCCGGGAAGAGCGGGAAGCGAGCCGGGAAGCGGGCACAGCCAGGCCTCGGTGTCGGTGGCCAGCGCGCACAGCGGCTCGGTGGGGTGCAGCGCGGCCAGCCGGACCGGGCCCGGCGCCGCGTCCGCCGCCCGCTCCCCCACCGGGTCCCCCGCGGCCGCGGGTGCCGGGCCGGCCGCCACCGGGGACGGGCGGTCAGTGACCGGCCCGCGCGAGCGCGCGGCCGGGACGTCCCAGAGCTGTGGGGTCCCGTCCGGCCCGCCGCACAGCAGCAGCGCGCCGTCGGTGCTCAGGGCCAGCGGCCCGTCGGCGAGGCCGCCCGGCGGCGCCGGCAGCGAACGGGGGGCGCGCGGTTCCCACAGCCGGACCTGCCCGCCGCCGTCCAGCGCGGCCACGACCGTCCCGTCCGCGCTGGCGGCCAGGGCCCGGACGGGGCCGCCTCCGCCGGGCAGCGTCCACCCGCCGGTCGGCTCCGCCCAGGCCGGGGCGTCCGGTCCGGGCGGCCCGTCGGGCCCGATCGGCAGGGGCCGCACCAGGGTGACGCCGCGGCCGGTGGCCGGGGCGGCGACCAGCAGCGGGCCGTCCCGGCCGACCGGCATCCGGCGGGCGGACGCGCCCGCCGCCGGCAGCAGCGCGACCGGCCCGGCTCCGCCGGCCGGTCCCGACCAGGACGCGAGCTGGCGGCCGGTGGCCGGGGCGTTCAGGCGGACGGAGTCGCCCGGGCCGCCGGCGGCGATCAGCGCCGGCCCGCCCGTCGAGCGCGGCCCTGGCGGCCCCGGCGGCCCGGCGGCGGCTCCGGCCCGGGACGGGCTGGCGCCGGTGATCACGCGCAGCCGGTGGCCGCCGACGCGTTCGCAGACCTCGACGGTGGTGTCGGCCGAGCCGGACGCGACCAGGGTGCCGTCCGGGCTGACGGCGACCGCCCACACCCGCCCGGCGTGCCCGCCCAGGCGGCCGTGGGCGTCGCTTCCCCGGCGCCAGACCCGTACCTCGTTGTCGGCCCCGCCGGAGATCAACGCCTCGCCGTCGGGGGTGTAGGCCGCCGACCAGACCCCGCCGTCGTGGCCGGCCAGCTCGCCGGTCTGCTCGCCGGTCTCGACGTCCCACCGGCGGATGGAGCGGAACCCGCCGGTGGCGAGGGTGCGCGAGTCGGGGTGGAACGCGACGGACTTCACCCGGTCGCTGTGGCCGGTCAGCTCCCGGGGCGGCCGGTCGCCGCCGAGGTCCCACAGCCGTACGACCCGGTCCGCCCCGCCGGAGGCGAGCCGGGAGCCGTCGGGCGCGAAGGCCACCGCTCCGACCGCGCCGTCGGCGTGGTGGCCCAGGACGCGTGGCGCCGTACCCGGGGGCGGGACGCGTTCGCCCCGCCCGGGCAGCAGCCAGACCGTCCCGTCGGCGCTCCCGACGGCGGCCTGTCGCCCGTCGGGCGAGACGGCCACGCAGCCCAGCGCCCCGGGCCCCGGTCGCTCGACGCCCAGCTGACGCCCGCTGGCGGCGTCCCACCAGCGGACGGCGCCGTCCTGGCCGACCGAGACCAGCCACGTCCCGTCCGGCCCGAAGGCCAGGCCGAGCACGAGGTCGGTGTGGCCGGTCAGCACCCGCGTCGGGCGGCCGTCGAGCGGGTCGGTGAGCACGATCGTCGGGCCCCAGCCGGCGGCGAGCATCCCGCTGACCGGGGCGAACGCGACCGCCCGCACCCCGGCCCGCGGCGGGGTGAACACGGCCCGGACCGGGGTCGAGGCGACCGGCACCGCGCCGAGCGCGGTCGCCGCGGCGAGCACGTCCGCGTCCACGCCGGCCCCGCCCGCGTCAGCCGCACCGGCCGGAGGGCGGGCGGGCAGCAGCGCGGCCCGCCGCCAGTCGCCGCCGTCGAGACGGGCCCCGCGCAGGCGCGGGCCGACCAGCGTCGCCCCCCGCAGGTCGGCGCCGGACAGGTCGGCCCGGTCCAGGACGACCCCGTCCAGGACGGCGCCGGCCAACCGTGCCCCGGTCAGCCGGGCGCCGGTGAGATCGGTGCCCCGCGGGTGGGTGCCGCGCAGGTCGGCGCCGGAGAGGTCGGCGAAGCGCAGGTCGAGGCCGGAGAGATCCTGGCCGCGCAGGTCCTGGCCGGCCAGGCGGTGGCGGATGTCGTGGACGGCGACGCGGGCCGCCACCGTCAGCGCGTTCGCCCGGCTCACCGGCCCGGCCGCCGGGTCCTCGCTGGCCCACCGCAGCCAGGCCGCCACCGCCTCCCGCTCGGCCAGGGCGGCGAAGAAGTCCGCCATCAGCGGCGAGATGGCCTGGACGACCAGCGGTCCGGCCCGCGCGCCCGGTCCGCCCGGCCCGGTACCGCCGGCGGCGGTGCCGGTGCCGGTGCCGGCGCCGGCGCCGGCCAGCGCCAGCGTGCGGGCCGCCTCGGCCGCGACCAGGTACTCCATGACCGAGGCGTGGACGAAGCCGAACCGGTCGTCCTCCCGCCGGGTCAGCAGGCTGGAGGAGCCGACGGTCCAGGTCGCCTCGCCGAGGTCGGTCCGGGGCCGGCCGAGCTCGGCCAGCACATCGCGGGTGGTGGCCTCCATGCCGTCGAGCGCGACGTCGGAGGCGAGGTCGTGCCACAGCCGCAGGGCCAGCGCGGTCACGGCCCGGCGCAGCTCCACCGCTGTCAGGAACGGTGTCGAGCCCGGCGACAGGCGGCGCCGGTCGACCTCGAAGTCGAGCCAGCGCGAGACCAGCAGCTCGTAGAGGCCGGCCGAGTTCAGGCCGCCGCCGGCCGCCCGCCGCCGGCGCAGCTCGTCCTCGCCGAGCGCGGCGATGAACGTGAGCATCCGCGGGTTGCGGGAGAGCTCCAGCAGGTCCTGGACGTCGCGGATCAGCTCGAGGCGGCGCTCGGCCGCCGCGGTGTCCCCGCCGAACAGGCGGACGAGGAACTCCCGGACCTGGTCCTCGGAGAACTCCTCCAGCCGCAGGATGCGGCGGGCGGCGACGAGCCGGGGCTCGGAGAGCAGGGAGCGCCACTGGCTGTCGGAGGCGAAGTGCTCGTCCCGGCTGGACACGACGACCTTGGCCCGGCCGCCGACCGCCGACAGGATGGCGGACAGGTGCTCGGCCGCCCGGTCGTAGCTGACCCGGTGGGCCAGCTCGTCGAACCCGTCGAAGAGCAGGACGAGCTGGCCCCGTTCGACCATCCGGCGCACGGCCCGGATGTCGATCGCGCTCTCGCCGGCGATGGCCAGGTGCTGGGCCAGCAGTGCGTCGAGATTGTGGTCCTTCTCCAGCGAGCGCAGCGCGATGTAGGCCGGGACGAGGTGCTGGTCGTGCTCGGGCAGCCGGCGGGCCAGCTCCCGCAGCAGGAAGCTCTTGCCGTGGCCGAAGCGGCCCAGGACGAGGACGAGGCGGGCGTCCTCGTCGCTCAGCCAGTCGATGATCGCCTCGAGGGCGTTGTCGCCGCCGCGCCGGGGCGGGGCCGGACCGGTCCCGGCGCCCGCGCCGGCCTCGTCCAGGCGCCGGTAACGCTGCGGGACGTAGAGCGAGGACAGGTAGACGTCGTCGGCGGCCAGGCGGGCGGTCTGGCGGGCCAGGTAGCCGCGCGGGTCCCAGGACCGCTGGTACTCGGGCAGCGAGCGGACGCGGATGCCCAGGCGCCGGCCGGCCCGGGCCAGCGCCGCCTCGACCGGCGGGCCGCCGTGGACGAGCTCCGACTCGACGCCCGGGTCGTCGGCCTCGTAGCGGGCGTGGACGCGGCGGTGGAACGCGTCGAGCTCGGCCGGGCCGACCCCGTCCGGGGCCGCGCCGACCGGCCAGCGCCGCGGCGCCTCGCCGTCCTCGGCCCAGCTGACCAGCAGGTGCTCGTCCTCGGTCCCGATCTCGAGGCGTTCGACGGCGGCGCCGGGATAGCGGTCGCGGGTCGCGAGCACGAGCCGGTCGAGGAACAGGCTGAGCGCGCCGCGCGCGGCCCGGGGCAGGCTCGGGGGGAACGGCGGGGCCTGGACCGGGACGGCCGGGTCGCGACCGCCCGCGTCGCGACCGCCCGCGTCGCGACTCGGCGGCGGGCCGGCCGCCGCCCGCACCGCGTCGAGCAGCGCGGCCTCGGCGGCCGGCTCGTCCAAGCCGAACAGGTCGAAGTAGACGACGCCGCCGAGGATGCCGCGCGGCTGGCAGGGCGCGATGCGCGCCGGCAGGAGCCGCCGGCGCTGGCCGAGCACGTCCTCGCGCAGGATGGCCCGCCACTCGGCCTGGGCGAACTCGGAGACCAAGGCGGCCGGCGAGAGCACGGCCACCATGTGGTCGGCCGCCTGGACCTCGCGGTCCATCCACTCCATCCAGGCCGAGCTGGGCGGTGCGTGCCAGGCCTGGATCCGCACCCCGTAGCCGGCGTCGGCCAGCCGCCAGGCGATCCACTCGGCCCAGGCGCGGTCGACGGCCGTGTAGCTGACGAAGACGACCGGGGCCCGGTGCGGATCGCGCGCGACGACCATGGCGGAATCCTCCCACCACGCTGCGCCACAGGCCGGCTCCCGCGCCCCGGGGCGGCGGTGGGGTGTCGGCTAGCCGATGGCCCGGCTACCGGACGACGCAGCTACCGGACGACGCAGCCACCGGACGACGCAGCCACCGGACGACGCGGCTACCGGACGACGCGGCTACCGGACGACGTGCGGCATGAGAGCGTCGGCCGGGATGACCCCGAGCCTGCCGGCCTGGAAGTCCTCGATCGCCTGCCGGATCTCGGCCCGGGTGTTCATGACGAACGGGCCGTAGGTCTCGACGTGCTCGCGGATGGGCCGGCCGCCGAGCAGCAGCACCTCGAGCGGGTCGCCGCCGTCGGCGGCGGCCAGCGTGAGGTGGTCGCCCGGGCCGAACACGGCGAGCTGGCCGTGGCCGACCGGCCGGCCCTCCGAGCCGACCCGGCCCGCCCCGGCCAGGACGTAGGCCAGCGCGTTGAACTCGGGGTTCCAGGGCAGCTCGGCCCGGGCGCCGGGCGCGAGGGTCAGGTGGACCATGGTGATCGGGGTGTGGGTGGACCCGGGGCCGGCGTGGCCGCCGAGCTCACCGGCGATCACCCGGGCCAGGCCGCCGCCGTCCGCCGTGGCCAGCAGGGCGACCTGGCCGCCCTCGAGGTTCTGGTAGCGCGGCGGGGAGAACTTGTCCTTGGCCGGCAGGTTCACCCACAGCTGGATGCCGTGGAACAGCCCGCCCGAGACGACCAGCGCCTCCGGCGGGGTCTCGATATGCAGGATGCCGGCGCCGGCGGTCATCCACTGGGTGGCGCCGTCGGTGATGAGGCCGCCGCCGCCGTGGGAGTCCTGGTGCTGGAACGTCCCGTCGATCATGTAGGTGACGGTCTCGAAGCCGCGGTGGGGATGCCAGGGCGTCCCCTTGGGCTCGCCCGGGCCGTAGTCGACCGCGCCCATCTGGTCCATATGGACGAACGGGTCGAGCGCGGCCAGCGAGACGCCGGCGAAGGCCCGGCGGACCGGGAAGCCCTCGCCCTCCAGCCCGCCCGGGGCGGTGGTGACCGAGACGACCGGCCGCTCGGCCCCCTCGGGGCTGGGCGCCGCGACGCGCGGCAGCGTCAGGGTGTCGGCGGTTACGGCGGGCATGTGAGCCTCCCGGTTAGTTGTTTCTGCAACTACATCCTGCCCAACACGGCGGCGGCCCCGTGGCTTCCCGGCCGCGCCGAGCGCTCCCCGAACCCGCCGGACTCCGCCCCGAACGCCTCGCCGGCTCCTATTTGACCAGCGGAGGCAGGGTTCCGCGAGCGCGATCTACCAGCTCGGGCCCGGTCACGACCGGTTCGCTCACCGCAAACTCCCCCCGGGGAACAGACCCGCGCTCTAGTGCATTGAGCAGGTTCGACTCAGCTTTTTCGGCCACGACGTGAAGGGCGCGCCACATATGTCACGAACACGGGCTCTGCCTGTTCTCCCGACCCCGGACACGGTCGTGCTGCCCGGCATGGTCGTGCCGGTGGACCTCACCAAGCCGGCGTCCAAGGCCGCGGTGGAGTCGGCCCGCTCGGCCGCCGGCGCCGGCCCGGTGCGGCCCGGCATCTCCAGCAAGCCCGCCAGCCAGGCCGAGCTGCTCCTGGTCCCCCGCCTGGACGGGCGGGCCACCGAGTACGGCGTCGTCGCCGTTATCGAGCAGATCGGCCGGCTGCCCACCGGCGAGCCGGCGGCCGTGATCCGGACGCTGAACCGGGCGACGGTCGGCGGCCCCGCGACCGGCCCCGGCGGCGCCGCCTGGGTCGAGGCCACCGACGTCGAGACGCCCCCGGCGGCGGACGCCGAGGCGCTGGGCGCGCTGGCCCGCGAGTACAAGTCGCTGGTCACGACCCTGCTGCAGCAGCGCGGGGCGTGGCAGGTCATCGACTCCGTCGCCGCGATCGAGGATGCCTCGGAGCTGGCCGACACCGCCGGCTACGCGCCGTACCTGTCCAGCGAGCAGAAGCTGGAGCTGCTGGAGAACGCCAACCCGGCCGAGCGGCTCGCCCGCCTGGTCGCGTGGACCCGCGACCACCTGGCCGAGGCCGACGTGGCCGAGACCATCCGCAAGGACGTCCAGGAGGGCATGGACCGTCAGCAGCGCGAGTTCCTGCTGCGCCGCCAGCTCGAGGCCGTCCGCAAGGAGCTGGCCGAGCTGACCGGCGCGGGCGACGACGACAAGGACGACTACCGGGCCCGCGTCGAGGCGGCCGCGCTGCCGGAGAAGGTCCGCGAGGCCGCGCTCAAGGAGGTCGACCGCCTGGAGCGGACGGCCGACTCCTCCCCCGAGGGCGGCTGGATCCGGACCTGGCTCGACACCGTCCTCGAGCTGCCCTGGAACGCCCGCTCGGACGACTCTTACGACATCGCGAGGGCCCGGGCCGTCCTGGACGCCGACCATGCCGGCCTGGAGGACGTCAAGGACCGGATCATCGAGTACCTGGCCGTCCGGAAGCGCCGGGCCGACGCCGGCCTGGGCGTGCTCGGCGGGCGGCGCGGCGGCGCCGTGCTGGCTCTGGCCGGCCCGCCCGGGGTCGGCAAGACCTCGCTCGGCGAGTCGATCGCGACGGCGATGGGTCGGAAGTTCGTCCGGGTGGCGCTCGGCGGCATCCGCGACGAGGCCGAGATCCGCGGCCACCGGCGTACCTACGTCGGCGCGATGGCCGGCCGGATCGTCCGGGCCATCTCCGAGGCCGGGACGATGAACCCGGTCGTTCTGCTGGACGAGATCGACAAGGTGGGCGCGGACTACCGGGGCGACCCGACGGCCGCGCTGCTGGAGGTGCTCGACCCCGAGCAGAACCACACCTTCCGCGACCACTACCTCGAGGTCGAGCTCGACCTGTCCGACGTGCTGTTCCTGGCCACGGCGAACGTCGCCGAGGCCATCCCCGGCCCCCTGCTGGACCGGATGGAGCTCGTCCGGCTGGACGGCTACACCGAGGACGAGAAGGTCGTCATCGCCCGCGACCACCTGCTGCCCCGCCAGCTGGAGCGGACCGGGCTGGCCGCCGCGGACGTGACGCTGACCGAGGCGGCCCTGCGCCAGCTGGCCGGCGAGTACACCCGCGAGGCGGGCGTGCGTGACCTCGAGCGCACCGTCGGGAAGGTCCTGCGCAAGATCGCGGCCCAGGTCGCGCTCGGTTCGCTGGCCCTGCCGACGCGCGTCGACGCCGGCGACCTGACGGCCTACCTGGGACGGCCCCGGTTCACCCCCGAGTCGGCCGAGCGCACGGCGCTGCCCGGTGTGGCCACCGGCCTGGCGGTCACCGGCGCCGGCGGGGACGTCCTGTTCGTCGAGGCGTCGCTGGCCGACGCCGAGACGGGCCCGGCCGGACTGACCCTGACCGGCCAGCTCGGCGACGTGATGCGGGAGTCGGCCCAGATCGCGCTGTCCTACCTGCGCTCGCGCGGGGTCGAGCTGGAGCTGCCGGTCGGCGACCTGGCTGAGCGGGGCGTCCACATCCACGTCCCGGCCGGGGCGGTGCCCAAGGACGGCCCGAGCGCCGGGGTGACGATGACCACGGCGCTGGCATCGCTGCTGTCCGGCCGACCGGTCCGCCCGGACGTTGCGATGACCGGTGAGGTGTCGCTGACCGGGCGGGTGTTGCCGATCGGCGGGGTGAAGCAGAAGCTGCTCGCCGCCCACCGGGCCGGCATCACCACGGTGCTGTTGCCGCTGCGCAACGGGCCGGACCTGGACGACGTGCCGGCCGCCGTCCGCGACGAGCTGACCGTGAAGCTCGTCGCCGACGTCCGGGAGGTGCTGGACGCGGCGCTGGAGCCGGCGCGGCAGCCGGCGGCGCTGGCCGCCTGAACCAGCTGACCGCCTGAGCCAGCCGACGGCCCGTGACGAGCCCGGCCCGGTGATCATCGCCAGGCCGGGCTCTCACGCGTGCTGATGGGGCGCGACGGCCTTCGCCATGATCGCGCGCCCTTCGGGCCGTCATCAGCAACCTATCGGCCTCCGGGCGCGCGGCTTCGCCATGATCGCGCGTCCTTCGGCATCAGGCGCTGAGCTGGCCGTGCCCGGACAGGGCGAGGCGCCGCTGGTGCGCGTCGATCGCCCGCTGGTAGACGGCCAGGCGCCGGTCGGCGATCACGTCGGGGGCGAGCTCGGCCGTACCGATCCGGCCCAGCTCGCCGACCGTCGCCGCGTGCTCGGGCGAGTCCAGGTACGGCTTGAGCGCCGCGGCCAGCGCGTCTGGGTCCTCCGGGGGGATGACCGTCCCGCCGTCCCAACGCTTCACCCAGGTCGCGACCCCGGTCTTGGCGGTGGTCACGACCGGTCGGCCCGACGCCATGCCCTCGAGCGCCGCGATCGAGAAGCTCTCGAACCGGCTCGGTACGACCACGACCCGGGACTGGGCGTAGAGGTCACGCAGCTCGTCCTTGGATACGTGGCCGGTGAACTGGCAGGCCACGCCGAGCTCCTCGGCCCGGCGGCGCAGCCACGCCCCGGCCGGCTCGCCGTGGATCTCACCGGCCGGGGAGCCGGCCATGACGACCTTGACGTCGGTGCCGTCCCGGCCCAGGCGCGCGGCCGCGTCCAGCAGCACGTCCAGGCCCTTGCGCCACTCCAGCCGGCCGACGGCAAGCACCTGGGTGCCGGTTGCGGTCACCGGCGGAGCGCCGGCGTACGGCCGGGCGTCGAACGGGTAGGGGATGACGTCGACCTCGCGGTCACGCAGCCAGCCGAAGCCGCGCAGCGCGTCGACCAGCAGGTCTGACGGGGAGGTCAGCGCGTCGGCGTGATCGGAGGTGAAGCGGTCGAGCCGGTCGGCGACCTTGCCTTTCACCGTCAGGCCCTCGGGGCGGATACGCAGGTCGAACATGGTGGGCGTGTGCAGGTGGACGACCAGGGCGGTCGAGTGCCGCCAGGCGTTGAGCAGGGCGCGGGTCTCCCCGTCCGGGGTCTCGATGACGTCCGGGCGCAGGCGCAGGCGGCGCAGCCAGATCGCGTAGGAGGCCGTCAGGCTCATCCGCAGGGTGATCGCGTCGCGGGGGTAGTGCGAGCCGGCCAGCAGCCGTCCGACCTGGCCGCCGATACGGCTGACCGGGACGCGCAGCAGCGGCCGCCGGTGGATGTGCACCCCGCGGTCGACCTCGTCGACGACCCGCTTGCCCTGGGCACACACCAGATGGACCTCGTGCCCCTTGTCGACCAGAGCGTGAGCGATGTCGTGCACGTAGGTACCGGCGCCGTCCCAGATGACCGGGGGGTACTGCTCGCCGAGAAACACAATTCGCACTTTTGCCTCTAACGTCCGGGCCGCTGGTTCAGGGAAGACAGTCGTGCTTCGGGGTATAGCGCAAGATCGTCGCCGCGGGGCAAACGGGGCGCCAGGAGAAGCCCTCCGCGTCCGGGTCGGTGACCGGACACTCTGACAGACGACCGTGATGTTGCCAACTGACATCGACACGCCGGATTACGTGTTAACGACTTGTTACAAGTCGCCGATCCGGCGGGCTGGGCACTACCGTCAGCCAGGTGGAGCGTGGCTTCTGTCTACGACGCGAACGACTGCTCGACGAGCGGCTCCGGGAGGAGCGGCGGCTGTACAGCCGCCGCCGCCCACGGGGTCACCGGTCCGCGAAGCGATTGCCGACGCGACCGCGCAGCCGCCGGGCCTGACGGCCGCCGCGGGGCCGGCCGGCACCGGCCCCCGACCGGGCCGGCGAGCGCGCCCGCCGCGGCTACCGCGACCATGGCTACCGCGCCCGCCGCTGCCGCGGCGCCCGCCGTCCGCCCAGCCCGCCTCGGCGTCATTCATCGACCGCGACGATAGTCCCGGCCGCGACGGCGCCGACCACCGGCCCGGGTACTCAAGACCGGTCAGCCCCGATCGGGTCATCCCGATACGCCCGAAATCGCCCGCCTCAATGGTCACCAGTAGGCTTCGGAACCGACACGAAGCGCGGCGGACGTGCGGAAGGACGTACACCCTCGCGGCCCAGACCACCCAGCGTGCCACGAAGCCGCTCGCGACCGACAACTGACGGGGCCCGACCTCCGGCCGCCGCGGCGGCGGCCGGGGCAGAAAGCTCGGCCCGATCCCCGATGCACGGGTGACCTGTACCTCCGCACGGTGTAAGCACACGATATGTTGAACGTGATGGATCGCCTCGTGTGGATCGACTGCGAGATGACCGGCCTGGACACTGAGGCCGACCTTCTGCTTGAGGTCGCCTGCCTCGTCACCGACAGCGAGCTGAACATCCTCGGCTCCGGGATCGACCTCGTCATCGGCGCACCGGAGGCAGCGCTGGAGCGCATGGACCCCGTCGTCAAGAACATGCACGCCGCCTCGAAGCTGGACGAGGCGGTCCGCGCCTCCCACCTGACCGTCGCCGAAGCCGAGGAGCGGGTCCTCGCCTACGTCCGGGAGTTCGTCCCGGACGCGCGCAAGGCCCCGCTCTGCGGAAACTCGATCGCGACCGACCGCGCCTTCATCGCCCGCTACATGCCAGCCCTCGACGCCCACCTGCACTACCGGATGGTCGACGTCTCCTCGGTCAAGGAGCTCGTCCGCCGCTGGTACCCGCGGGTGTACTACGCCTCGCCGCCCAAGCGTGGCGGCCACCGGGCCCTGGCCGACATCCAGGAGAGCATCGAGGAGCTGCGCTACTACCGCGCGGCCGTCTTCGCCCCGCCGCCCGGCCCGACCACCGACGCGGCTCGCGCGATCGCCGCCGCCACCCGGGCCGAGACCGACGCCCTGCTCGCCGCCGCCCCGGCGGCGGCAGACCGCGTCGCCGGTGCCGGAGCTGGGACGGCGGGCACCGGCAACGCGGGGACCACGGCGACCGGCGCCTCGTCGGCCCGGTCGGAGATCTAGGCTTGGTCCAAGCTCGGTGACGGTGCCCGGGCCCGGCTGTTATACCCCCTGACAGCCGGTCCGGCGCCGTGGCCGATACCCGTTACCACCCCCGGGCTCCGGACCGGTACGATGAAGATGTTCGCGACCCGGGCCCCCGGGGGACGGGACCCCGGCTGCTTGGTCAGGTGCTCGTCGGCGATCGTGGTGGGTGTAGCTCAGTTGGTAGAGCACCGGGTTGTGGTCCCGGGTGTCGCGGGTTCAAGTCCCGTCACTCACCCCACGCAAAGAAGCCTGTGACCAGGCGTTCTGGTCACAGCGGCCAACGTTTTGGGGCACGATCCCCGATAATCAGGGAGCACGCGGTCCCGCTCGGCCCAAGTAGCCCCGCCGCGGCCTGCGTTTGACCTCGTGTCTGACGCAGTGCGATCATGTCTGACATGACTGCCGACCCAGACACAGTGAGCGCACGCGACCTCAGCCGTAGCGCGGCCCGCGTACTTGACCGGGTCGAGCACGGGGAGCGACTCGTGGTAACCCGGGATGGGGAACCAATCGCCGAGATCATCCCGATCGCGCAGTCACAGCGGCTACTTGCCCGCTGGGCACGCGACGGCCTGATTTCCGCCCCCCCTCCGGGGGGGTATGCTACAGCCGACGCTGTCGCCGAGGCAATGCGCGACCTCCCACCCAGCCCCCCTGGCCGAACCGCCACCGAGGCCCTGCTTGAGATGCGCGAACACGAACGGTGATCGTCTATCTGGATACCAGTGCCATAATCAAACTGTTGCGCCGCGAGGCCGAGACGGACGCTCTCCTGACCCATCTGGCCCAGCACACAGGCCACGATCTGCTGACCTCCGCGTTGGCAACCGTCGAGGTGAACCGCGCGCTGAAGGCGATTGGCGCTGCGGATGCCGCCGAACAGGCCGTACACCGATCCGACCAGGTCGAGTTCAATGGACAGACCATCCCCGCGGTCGCCATGACCACCCCGGTCCTGGACCTCGCGCGAACCCTCCCCCCAACGATTCTTCGGTCCCTCGACGCGATTCACCTCGCGACGGCCGTACTCGCCGGAGACAGTCTCCATCATCTGATCAGCTACGACAAACGCTTGATCGTCGCTGCCGGCGCCGCCGGCATCCGTACCGAGGCCCCCACCTGAGGCCGCCACGGTAGGACTGGTCCGAGTCCCGTCACTCACCCCACGCATAAAACGCCTCTGAGCCGCGCCGAGGGTGCGACGATCAAAGGAGATCGCGCGACGGCAGGCCGCTGGGCCCGGTACCGGACGGGCACCAGGGTTGTCCGCCGAGTCGATCCAGAACTGTTGCCCGTCCTTGGTGGCGGTCAACCCGAAACGCGTCAAGTCCGGCCGACCCACCGGCCGCGGCAAGTCTAGAGGCGGGCCCATCGGGGTCCAGCCCCGCGCCGACGGCGGAACCACCCGCGGCCACATCCCCGGGCGCCCCCGGATCGACAAGCACGCTCACGAACAAGTCGGGACACCGCGGCGCCGGACCCGCCGGCCCGATCCCGGACGCGCCTGAAAAATCACCGCGGGTCCTCCTGCGCAATCAGGACGGATCAAGGGCCGGGGTTTGGTGTTACCAGCACCGGGCCCCGGAACACCCCTCCCAACACAGGGAAAAGGCGGCCAGCCGGGCATACACCGGCAAATCGACCGTACGGCCCGACTATCAATGATCAGCCGAACCGAGATTCCGTCGACGCCATTCATCTCGCGACAGCGCCGCTCGCCGGTGACAACCTTTACCACCTGATCAGCTACGACCAGCGAAGGGGTCTCCGCCGCGCACGTGGCCGGCATCCGCTGCGAAGCCCCCGCCTGACGTGTCTGGTCCAGATCGGTCCTGATGCCAGGCCGCCTGCCATTCCGCGGCACATCGCGAAGAGCGCAGATAAGCCGGGGACAGGACCGCGAGAGTCCGTTCCGCGTGGGCTATCCCCTCTGCCATCGACGCCGGCCACTGCGATCCCGCGACCATGTCCCAATTCTGGATCAACACCCTATTCGACGCCCCGTCCGTCCGACGCATCCTTCCTAGGTGCCACACGATCCATTCCGCCCAAGCGCGATCGGCCTCGGTGTAAGAGACGAACCACTCCCACCGGACGCGCCTGCCCCCGTTCCCGCTCATACTGTGAGCATCCCACCACCGACACGGTGACTGGTACCTCTGTGGACCTCCGACCGCGCGCATCGCAAAGATCCCGATAGGCCGGACGCCGGCAGCCCTGTTCAGAGCTGGGCCAGCGATCGCGCCGTGCCGAACTCCAGCTCTCCTTCGGAGTAGCGATCAGGCGTGCCAGTGGACGCGCTCCATCGCCACCGGCGGACTCCTTCGCCGGCATCGCGTCTGCGTCCGCCCCTGATCGCCCCGCCGATCAGCGTCTCGTTGTGCCCCCGCCCGTAGCTCTGAGCGGTGTCGATCAACGTCACGCCGAGGTCGAGGGCGCGCCGGATGAGGGCCGTGGACTCCTCGTCGTCCGCCGGTCCATAGCCCTGGGACAGGCCCATGCAGCCCAGGCCGATCGCCGAGCACGCCAGACCGTCGCCGAGAGTTCGCTGTCGCATTCCGTCGCCTCGCATTCCGTCGCCACGTCCTGTCTACGACCCTCCGCCGCGCGGAACTGTCCGTCCAACACCTGCTTGCGCTGGGTGCCATCGCGCGCCACGATGGCGGGAATGGAGCCGCGGCAGCTGGTCTACTTCGACGCCGTCGTCCGGCACGGTGGTTTCACCCGGGCCTCGAAGAAGCTGCACATTGCCCAGTCCGCGCTCTCCGCGCAGATCAGCCGGCTGGAAAAGGAACTCGGCGCCGGCCTGTTGGTCCGCGGCGTCTGGCCGGTCCGCCCACAACAGCCGCTCCCGGCCGGACGGGTGGATGCCGCCTGGCTCTGACCCGCTGTCAGCGGCTCGGGACGGCGATCAACCGCGTGTTATAGCTCGGGCCGTCGAGGTTCCAGGCGATGATCTTCCGGGCGCGGACCCGGAGCACGTCCCGGCTGAACCCGGGCATCAGCGGCTCCGGAGCGACCAGGATCTCGACGTGCCCGCGCACCTCCAGCCCCCGCCCGGTCTGGCCCCCCGGGCCCACCGACTCCTCGGGCCGGGCCTGGTCATCGGAGTTCACGCGCGCTTGAGGTCAAGGCCCGGCGACATTCCGGCCGTGGGTGCCGGGCGGCGGGGGCTGATCGAGCAGGGCGCGGAGGCCGGAGGCGGCGGTCGCGCGGAGGGCGCGGCGGCCGGTCAGGCGGGGCTGGAGGCGCGCTCCGGGAGATGCAGGCCGTAGTCGGCCAGCCAGCGCGCGAGGTCGGGGCGGGACGCGCGGGCGAGGTGGCCGCCGGTCAGGCGCGGGTCGTCGGTGACCTCGGCGACCGCGTAGCCCGGCGCGGCGAACTCGGCCGCGGCGGCGTCGGTGGTGAACTCGACCTCGGCGATCACCAGACCGTGCCGGGGCGGGTCGAACACGTCCACCACGAACGGCGGAATCCAGTGCCGGGTCTTGGTGACGACCGCCGCCGGCAGCGTCGCGAGCAGGCCGTACTCGGCCTCGTCCAGATAGGTGTTGGTGATCAGCCCCCGAGCCGGGCCAGGCCGGCCGAAGGGCACCTTCTGGGTGAGCTTCCGCTCGACCTGCCCGGTGGCCGGGCCGGTGACCCGGCGAAGTCGCAGCCGGGTCCCGTCCAGATAGCGGTCGACGATCGAGCGGACGGCAAGCGCCGGGACGTCCGGACGCGCGCGCAGCAGGAACCGGCGCTCTCGCTCGACGAGCGCGTACTTGTCCCGGTGCCCACCGGGACCGGTCGGGCCGGCCCGACCGGCCGCGTCGCCCGCGCGGCGCGCGACCATCAGTCGATGGTGAACAGGCCTTGGCGCACGGCGTACATCACGGCCTCCATCCGGGAGTGCAGCTGAAGCTTGTCCAGGATGTTGCGCACGTGGTTCTTGACGGTGTTCTCGCTGATGAACAGCTTGCGGGCGATCTCCCGGTTGGCGCTGCCCTCGGCGACGAGCTTGAGGACCTCGAGCTCGCGGGCGGTCAGGCGGGGCGCGGCCTCCTTCGGGCCGGCGGCCGCCTGCCGCGACATGACCACGAACTCCTGCATGAGCTTCGTCGCCATGGACGGGCTGATCGGGCTCAGCCCACCCTGCACCGCCCGCACCGCGCTCGCGACCTCGTGCGGCGGGATGGTCTTGAGCAGATAGCCGACCGCGCCCGCCTTGAGCGCCTCGAAGAGGTCCGTCTCGTCGTCACTGACCGTCAGCATGACGATCTTTGTAGTGGGGACCTCTCGCTTGATCGCGCCGGCGGCGTCGATGCCGTCCCGGCCGGGCATCCGGACGTCCATGAGCACGATGTCGGGCACGGTCCCGGCGGCGACGGCGACGGCCTGGCGCCCGTCGCCGGCCCGGCCGACGACGGTGATGTCGTCCTCCAGGTCCAGCACGGTCTCCAGGCCCTGCAGGAACAGCTCGTGGTCGTCGACGACGACCACGCGGATCGGCTCGGCGGCCCCGTCGTCCGGGTCGCGGCCGCCGCCAGCGGCCGGCGCGGTCACCGGCGCCGGGGCCATGGCCGTCGGGTTCATCATCGTCAGCGTCGTCATGCCCGCGTCACCGCCCCAGGCCTACCGGCCCGCAACCCCCGCGGCGCGTGCGGCACGCCACCGCGGGCGCGCCGACGAGCGCGGACAGGCCTGACCATGCCGTCACTGTATGACTTGGCCCGACTACGGAGTGCCAACGCCCGGTCCGCGCCGTCAGCGCGTCATCGTCACCCCACGCTTCGGACATGCCGACAGGGTACGCCGGAACGACCCACCATAGCCCCCCAGACGCGTCATTTCGGGTCACGGGAAATGTGGTCCGGAAGGTCCAGACCCGTGCCCCCGGCGCGTCGATGCGGCCCGTCTCATGCTGGCTAAGACGCCGGATCACGGGAAAACTGATCTGCATGGTCTCGACACACCACCCGTCAGATTCGCCCCGCCTGCACGTCAAGCCCGGCGCCGAGTGGTCGGACGCGTACGAGCGCAGTCGTGAGATCGCCCCCGAAGCCTTCGACGAGGACCGCCTGCTCAACCTGTGGGGCGGCAAGTGGCGGCGTACCGGGCGGCCCCAGCACAGCCTCAGCCCGGTCGACGGACGCCCGATCGCCGGACCACCCATGATCGAGCTGGACGAGGCGCGGGACGCGATCCGCGCGACCCTGGACGACCACAAGCGCTGGCGTGACGTCAGCCTGACCGAGCGGCGGACGCGGGTGCTGGCCGCCGTCGACGCCATGGACGCCCACCGTGACACCTTGGCGCTACTGCTGGCCTGGGAGATCGGCAAGCCGTGGCGGCTGGCCCGCACCGACGTCGACCGAGCCCTCGACGGCGTGCGCTGGTACGCCGAGGAAATCGAGGGAATGCTGGCCGAGCGCGGCCCGCTGCCCGGCCCGGTCAGCAACATCGCCAGCTGGAACTACCCGATGAGCGTGCTCATGCACGCGGTGCTCGTGCAGGTGCTGGCGGGTAACGCCGCCATCGCCAAGACGCCCACCGACGGCGGCGCCGCCTGCCTGACCCTGGCCTGCGCGCTGGCCCGCCGGGAGGGACTGCCTGTCTCGCTGGTCTCCGGCTCGGGCTCCCGACTGTCCGGCGCGCTCGTGCGGGCGCCCGAGATCGGCTGCCTGGCCTTCGTCGGCGGGCGTTCGGCCGGCGGCCAGGTCGCGGCGGCCCTCGTCGACACCGGCAAGCGGCATTTCCTCGAACAGGAGGGGCTCAACGCGTGGGGTATCTGGGAATTCTCCCAGTGGGACCAGCTCGCGGCCCACCTGAAGAAGGGGTTCGAATACGGAAAGCAGCGTTGCACGGCCTACCCGCGGTATGTCGTGCAGCGCGACCTGTTCGACCAGTTCCTGGCCATGTACCTGCCGGTGGTCTCCGCGGTGCGTTTCGGTCACCCCCTGGCCGTCGCCGCCGACGACGACCCGCTGCCCGACCTCGACTTCGGCCCGCTCATCAAAGCGGACAAAGCGGCCGAACTCGCAATGAAGATCAACGAGGCTGTGACCAAGGGCGGGGTCCCGCTCTACCGCGGATCGCTCGCCGACGGCGCGTTCATCCCCGGACAGGACACGTCCTCTTACGTCCCGCCGGTCGCGATCCTGAGCCCGCCGCCGTCGAGCGCGCTGCACCACGCGGAGCCGTTCGGGCCGGTCGACACGATCGTCGTCGTCGACTCCGAGGCCGAGCTGCTGGCCGCGATGAACGCCTCGAACGGGTCGCTCGTCTCCTCGCTGGCCTGCGACGACGAGAGCCTCGCCGCCCGCCTGTCGGAGGAGCTGCTGGCGTTCAAGGTCGGGATCAACAAGCCGCGTTCGCGCGGTGACCGGGCCGAGCCGTTCGGCGGGCGGGGCGCGTCCTGGAAGGGCGCGTTCGTCGGCGGTGACCACCTGGTGCGGGCGGTGACGGTCGGGCCGGACCCGGCCGAGCGCCTCTACGGAAACTTCCCGTCGTATTCGCTCTACCCCCCGACGTAAGCCTGTGGCCACAGGGCTTTTCTAGATCACGAGTCACCCTGCTGCCCGTACTGCCCCCGCATCCCCATCAGAGCCGGGTCCGAGCGAGCCCACGCCGCCCGGGCCCGGCTCCCGTCCCGTCGGGACAGCTGCCCGTACATCTTCGGGGTGATCGTCGGATTGGCGTGGCCGCACAGGTCCGGCCATCGTCACGACGTCCTCGCCGGCCGCGAACCGCCGAGGCGGACATGCGCCGAAGATGGTGGGGGGTGAACCTCGCCGGCATCATCGGCGACGCGATGAAGGTCACGACCGACGCCGTCCAGGTGCTGGGCGGCGCAGGCTACGCCAAGGACTTCCCGGTGGAACCGCCCGGCTCCACCAGCACTGGAAGGCAGGTACCAACATGACCAACGCCGTCATCGTCGACATCGTCCGCACCGCGTCCGGCAAGGGAAAGCCCGGCGGCGCGCTCTCGCCCGTCCACCCGGCCGACCTGCTCGCCACCGTCCTGAGGGCGCTCGTCGAGCGCACCGGCATCGACCCGGAGCAGGTCGACGACGTGATCGCCGGCTGCGTCGGCCAGGTGGGCGACCAGGCCCAGAACATCGGGCGCACCGCCCTGCTCACGGCCGGCTTCCCCGAGTCGGTGCCTGGGACCACGATCGACCGCCAGTGCGGCTCCAGCCAGCAGGCCGTGCACTTCGCCGCCCAGGGCGTCATCGCCGGCGCCTACGACGTCGCCGTCGCCGGCGGCGTGGAATCGATGAGCCGCGTCCCCCTGGGCTCGGCGGCCGGTGCCGGAGACCCGCTGGCGCCACTGGGCGCCCGCTTCGCAAGCCTGCCCACCAGGGCATCGGGGCCGAGCTGATCGCGGCGCGCTGGAAGCTCAGCCGCGCCCAGCTCGACGAGTTCGCCGCCACCTCGCACGCCCGGGCGGCCGCCCACGCGGCCGCCGGCGACTTCGACGGCGAGATCGTGCCGGTCACGCTGCCCGACGGCACCCGGCACACCGTCGACGAGACCGTCCGCCCCACGACCACGGCCGACGGCCTGGCCGGTCTCAAGCCGGCCTTCCTCGACGAGGAGTTCGCCGCGCGCTACCCGGAGATCGGCTGGGTGATCACACCGGGCAACTCCTCCCCGCTCACCGACGGCGCCTCGGCCGCACTGATCATGAGCGAGGAGAAGGCCGCCGCGCTGGGGCTGACGCCCCGGGCCCGGCTGCACAGCTTCACGGTCGTCGGGTCGGACCCGGAGATCATGCTGACCGGGCCGATCCCAGCCACCCACCGGATCCTGCGGCGCTCCGGGCTGTCCCTCGACGGCATCGACGCCTACGAGGTCAACGAGGCGTTCGCGTCTGTCCCGCTCGCCTGGGCTCAGGAGTTCAACGCCGACCCGGCCCGGCTCAACCCCCGGGGCGGGGCCATCGCGCTCGGGCACCCGCTCGGCGGTTCCGGCGTCCGCCTGCTCGCCACGCTGGTCAACCACCTGGAGGCCACCGGCGGGCGCTACGGCCTGCAGACGATGTGTGAGGGCGGCGGCATGGCGAACGCGCTGATCGTCGAGAGGCTCTGACCGATGGGGCTCTGACGATGGGGCTCTGACGATGGCTGGCCTCGGCGCGGTCAGGTTCGGTCCCGGCCGGCCGGGGCGCCGTGCTCGGACAGGGGGCCGAGGGTGCGCCCGGCGTCGTGGCAGCGGGCGGCCAGCTCCGGCAGGGCACCGAGCGCGCTGCGCCACGCGCCCGGGGCCGACGTGCAGTCGGAGTCATGCAGCAGGACGGTCGCGCCGGGGCGCATCGTCGCCGCGATCGTGGCCAGGACGGTGCGCGGCGTCGCCTCGGCCGTCCAGTCCTTGCCCCAGGTCGTCCACAGCACCGGCGTCAGGTCCAGGCGGCGGGCCGAGCGCAGGACCGGGGTGGACAGGATCCCGTGCGGCGGGCGGACGAACCGGGGCGGACGCCCGGTCAGCTCGCTGACCAGGTCCCGGGTCGCGGCCAGGGAGTCGTGAGTCGCCCGTGGCCCGCGCAGCGGCAGCGGACGGTGGTCCCAGCCGTGGACGGCCAGTTCATGGCCGGCGGCGACCATCTCCGCCGCCAGCGACGGGGCGCGGCGCAGCTGGGTGCCGAGGACGAAGAACGTCGCGTGGACGTCGAGTTCGGCCAGCACCTCGAGGAACAGCGGAGTGGAGCCCGGGTCCGGGCCGTCGTCGAAGGTCAGCGCGATGTGGCCGGGCCGGCCCACCCCGGCCAGCGCCGGCGCCAGCCGGGTGCGCAGCCGGCGCAGGGTGAGCACGGCCGGGCCGGCGTGGACGAGCCCGGCCACCAGGCCGGCGGCCACACCCGCGCCGGCGGCGGCCGCGGACAGCGCGGACGGCCGGGTCATGCCGGACACGATGCCACGCGGCCGGCGGTCAGGACGGCCCCACCGGTGTGTCGCCGCCACGGACCCGGCGCCGCCGCGCCGCTCGGGCGGGATGCTCAGCTCGGCGAGCCGGCCGCCCACTCCTTCCAGGTCTCCTCCGGAACGTCGTCGACGTTACCGATCGGCTGTACCAGCCGGAGGTGGTTGCCGAACGGGTCCCGGAAGCCGCAGTCGATGCCGTAGGGCTGGTCCTGGGGTTCCTGGAGGAACTCGACGCCCTTGGCCACCAGCTCGGCGTAGGTCTTGCGGCAGTCGTCGGTGCTGACGATGAAGGCCAGGCCGAGCGCGCCCTGGCTGAGCAGCTCGCGCACGCGAGCGGCGGCGTCCTCGCCCATCGCGGGCGGCCCGGGCAGCTCGAGGAGGATCTCGTGGTCCGGCTTGCCGGGGACCCGGACGGTAAGCCAGCGCATGACGCCGAGGTCGACGTCGCTGGCCACCTCGAGGCCGAGCTTGCCCAGGTGAACGTCGCCGGGCTCGCGAAGCCGACGGCGAAGCAGATGTCGGTCACGTCCCGGTCGGTGGCCCGCAGCAGGTACATCGCCCGCTCGACCCGACGGCGCTGCAGGTAGCGGTGCGGCGTCTCGCCGAACGTCGCCCGGAACGTCCGGATGAAGTGGGCCTCGGAGACGACCGCGATCCGGGCCAGGGCCGGGATGTCCAGCGGCTCGGCGAAGTCGCGGTCCATGGCGTCGCGGGCGCGCAGCATGCGCCGGTTCGTCTGCTCGACCGCCCGGCTCACCGCCTCCCCTCCCTCCCGTTCGGAACCCGCTGGGCAGAATTCTCCCCGCGCGGTGTCGATGGAGCCGCTCGCCGTTCGTCTGGAGGGTGAGTCGCCGGCAACCGAGCCGGCGGCCGCACCGTCAAGGAGGATGTCGTGGCCCAGTATCTGCTCAGCATGTACCAGCCCGACGGGGACCCACCGCCGCCGGAGATCCTCGACCCGATCATGGTCGAGGTGACGGCGTGGGACCGGGACCTGAGGGCCGCCGGGGCCTGGGTCTTCACCGCCGGCCTGCACCTGGCGGACAGCGCCACCGTCGTCGACCCGCGGGCCCGGTCGGCGGGCGAGGCGATCGCGCTGACGGACGGGCCGTACGCCGAGGGCAAGGAGCACATCGGCGGGTTCACGGTGATCGACGTGCCCGACCTGGACGCGGCGCTGGAGTGGGCCCGCCGGCTGGCCGCGGCGTCGACGCTGCCGATCGAGGTGCGGCCCGTGCGGGAGGCGCGCTGACCGCCGGCGACGCCGAGGGCCTGGCCGCGGTCGAAAGGGCGTTCCGGACGCACCGCGGCCGGGCCCTGGCCAGCCTGATCCGGGTCCTCGGCGACATCGACCTGGCCGAGGACGCGCTCCAGGATGCGTTCACCGAGGCCCTTCGCCGGTGGCCGGTCGCCGGCGAACCGCCCAGCCCGGCCGGCTGGATCATCACGACCGCCCGCAACCGGGCGATCGACCGGCTGCGGCGCGAGGCCGTCCGGCCAGCCAAGCAGCGCGAGGCCACGCTGCTCGCCGGGCCGGTCGGCCCGCGCGACCCGGCCGAGCCGGACCCGGCCGAGCCGGACGAGATCCCGGACGACCGGCTGCGAATGGTCTTCACCTGCTGCCATCCCGCCCTGTCGCCCGGCGCCCGGGTCGCGCTCACCCTCCGGCTGCTCGGCGGCCTGTCGACGGCCGAGATCGCGCGGGCGTTCGGTATCGGCGAGGCGACGATGGCGGCCCGGATAACCCGGGCCAAGAACAAGATCCGCGACGCCCGGATGCCCTACCGGGTGCCGAGCGCGGCCGACCTGCCGGCCCGGCTCGACGCCGTCCTCGCCGTCGTCTACCTCGTCTTCAACGAGGGCTACGCGGCCAGCGGCGGCGAAGCGCTGATCCGGGCCGAGCTGTGCGGCGAGGCGATCCGGCTCGGCCGGCAGCTCGCGAAGCTGCTGCCGGGCGAGCCCGAGGTGGCCGGGCTGCTGGCGCTGATGCTGCTCATCGACGCCCGCCGCCCGGCCCGGCTCGGCCCGGGCGGCGAGCTGGTCACCCTGCCCGCGCAGGACCGGAGCCGCTGGGACGCCGGGCTGATCGCCGAAGGCCACGCCATCGTCCGCCGCTGCCTGGCCGGTGGCCGGCCCGGCCCGTACCAGATCCAGGCGGCGATCAACGCCGTCCACGACGACACCCTCGATGCCGCCATGACGGACTGGCCCTCGATCCTGCGTCTGTACGACCAGCTGATGACGGTGGCGCCGAGCCCGGTCGTCGCCCTGAACCGGGCGGTGGCGCTGGCCGAGGTGGCCGGACCCGGGCCGGCCCTCGACGCCATCGACGCCCTCGCGGCCGCGCCTGGCGCGAACCCCGGGCATCTCCTCCACGCGGTGCGGGCCGACCTGCTGCGTCGCCTCGGCCGGCACGCCGACGCGATCACCGCCTACGACCGGGCGATCGCCGCCGCCGGGAACACGCCCCAGCGCGAGTTCCTCGCCCGCCGCCGCTCGGAGCTGGCTGGCCACCGCCCACCCGTCCCACCGACGGACCACACCGATAATGGCTTGACCAGGTAGGAGACGCGGGAGGTGCCGATGCCGGCTGACGGGCTGTTCCCGGCGACCGAACGGATGCTCACCCGGCGGCTTGCGAACGAGCAGTCCGCCGGGCGGGCTCCGTCGCTGGTCGCCGCGCTGGCCCGCGGCGGCGCGACCCTGTGGGCGGACGGGCGGGGCGAGGTCGGGGGCCGGCCCCCCGACGCCGACACCCAGTACCGAATCGGCTCGATCACCAAGACGTTCACCGCCGTCCTGGTCATGCGGCTGCGCGACGAGGGACGGCTCGCGCTCGGCGACCCGCTGGAGCGGCACCTGCCCGGGACGGCCATCGGTGACGTGACGATCGCCCAGCTGCTCAGCCACACCGCCGGCATCCGCGCCGAGACCCCACCGCCCTGGTGGGAGCGGGTGGACGGCGGCGAACACCCGACGCTCACCGACGCCGTCGGCCCCGGCCCGCGCCGCTTCGGCCCCGGCCGGCGCCACCACTACACGAACGTCGGCTTCGCCGTCCTCGGCGAGCTCGTCGCCCATGCCCGCGGGATGAGCTGGGCCGACGCGGTGCGCGCCGAACTGCTGGTCCCACTGGGCCTGCGCCGGACGACGACGCTGCCGGTCGCCCCGCACGCCCGGGGTTTCGCGGTGCACCCGGACGCCGACGTCCTGCTGCCCGAACCGGCGACCGCGCACGACGCCGGGGTGATGGCGCCGGCCGGCCAGCTCTGGTCGACGACCACCGATCTGCTGCGCTGGGCGGAGGTGCTCTCCGGCCGGGACACCACCGTCCTGTCCGCCGACACGCTGGCCGAGATGCGCGAGCCGGCCGCGATCGACGACGCGCCGGGCCCGTGGTCGGACGGGGCCGGCCTCGGGGTCCAGCTCGTTCGCGGGCCGGCGCGCCCGCTCGTCGGCCACGGCGGCTCGATGCCCGGCTTCCTGGCCGCGCTGTGGGCCGAGCCGGGCGGCGCGAGCGCGGTCGCGCTGGCCAACGCGACCGGCGGCCCGGCCGTCGGCGCGCTGGCCATCGACCTGATCGACATCCTGGAGACCCAGGAACCCGAGCTGCCCGCGCAGTGGCGGCCGGCCGACCCGGCGCCGGCGCCGGAGCTGCTGGAGCTGACCGGCGCCTGGTACTGGGGCGCGGCGGCGCACCGCCTGTCGGTCACCGGCGACGGCGGGCTGCTGCTCGCGCCCCAGCGCTCCGGGCGCGGGGCGCTGTTCACCAGCGGCCCCGACGGCGCCTGGATCGGGCGGAACGGCTACTACGCCGGTGAGACGCTGCACGTGCGCCGCCACCCGGACGGGACGCCCAGCCACCTGGAGATCGCCTCGTTCGTGTTCACCCGGGGACCGTACGGCCAGTCGCCGTCAGTGCCGGGTCACCCCGCCATCCCCGGCGGCGTCGACGAGGGAGGCTGGGGCGGCGGCTGAGCACCCGGCCGGCCCGGCGCCCCTGGCCGCCTGGCCATCCTGGCCGCCCGAGCTACGCGGCCAGCGCCGCCGTCGGGACGTGCGCACGGCCCCGCGCCAGCACCAACCGAACCGCCCGCAGCGCGCCCAGGTCGGCCAGCGGGTCGCCGTCGACGACAAGGACGTCGGCGCTCAGCCCCGCGGCGAGCCGGCCGGTGACGCTCGTGAGACCGAGACCGTCGGCCGCCCCCGACGTGGCCAGCTCGAGGATCCGCTCGCGCGGGAAACCGAGCTCCTCGTAGAGCTCCAGGCCGGTGACGGGGTCGTCGAACACCGAGCCCCGCAGGCCGGCGTCACTGCCCGCAACCAGCCGCACACCGTGCTCGTCGAGCCAGCGCAGCCGGCCGTGCAGCGCAGCCGCGCGCTCGGCGCCGACGAAGGTGGCCAGGCGCCGCCAGTTGGGGCTGGCGGTCGGGCAGACGGTGATGCCCCGGTTAGCGATCTCGGCGGCGATGTCGTCGCGCGGGTCGAACTCGCCGTCGGTAAGCCAGGTGCAGTGCTCGATTGTGTCGACGCCGGCCGCGACCGCGGCTGCGATGCTCGCCGTCCCGTGCGCGTGGGCCGCGACCGGCCGGCCCACGCGGTGCGCTTCGGCGACGATCGCGGCCAGGGTGGCCTGGTCGAACTGGGACTCCCACATCGCGGCGCCGCCGGCGGTCGTCTGCCCGCCGCTGACCATCACCTTGACGACGTCGACCCCGGCCGCGGCGTGCCGCCGGACCAGCTCCAGCGCCTCGCCCACGCCGTCGACCTCGCCGCCGAGGTACCAGCAGTGGCCGGCGGGGACGGTCAGCGGCGCGCCCGCCACCAGCAGGCGCGGGCCCGGCAGCTCACCCCTTGTGATCGCGTCCCGCAGCCGGAGGCCGAGGCCGTCCCGGTCGCCGAGATCCCGAGCGGTGGTGACGCCGCTGCCGAGGAGCTGGAGCGCGCGGGCGGCCATGCCCAGCACGAGCCCGGGCCCGTCCGCCTCCCGCGTGGCCGACATGGGGTCGGGCCCGGTGTCGAAGGCGAGGTGGACGTGGCAGTTGAACAGGCCCGGCATGATCGTGGCCCCGGGGAAACGCACAGTCGGGACGTCCGGAGGCAGGCCGTTTTCCAGCTCCGCCGCCGGCCCTACGGCCGCGATCCGCTCGTCGCGGACCAGGACCGCGCCCTCGTCGATCCTCTGTCCGGGCGGCCCGGTCAGGACATGCTCGCCGATGATCAGAACGTCCATGAGCCCATCTCCGCCTGACTAAAACCACACATATGAGTACAGAAACCGCCTGTATTCACCATAGGCCGTCAGATGCCCACAGTCCGGCGTCGCGCGGAGGGCCAACCGGCCTCCTTCTTTCGTGGAGTCCTCGCCGCGGCCCTCACCGGCTGGGCCGGCCCGGCCGACCCGCGTCCGGTCCTGAGCGATTGAGGAGCTTGTCCGCGCCGAGCCCGATCCCGCTTCCTGAAAGACGACGGCTGCGTCAGATCGAGCGGAAGTAGCGGCGGCGGGGGTCGCTGGCGCCGCTGCCGATCTCGCGGACGAGCCCACGCCCGACCAGTCGGACGAGCCGGGTCCGGGTCGCCCGGGTGGACAGCGCGACGACGGCGGCCAGTTCGCTCGTGGACCGGCCGCCGTCCACCAGCGCGTCCAGGAGAGCCGAGCGTCTTGCCCTCGCTCCGCAGGAGGAGCTCGCCCAGATCCACAACCCGGAGGTCTACCCTGAAGTGATCGGGAAGCCGACGCTTCCGCGTCCGGCCGTACCACGGTCAGACACCGCTTGCCGGCCGGACGCCCGTCAGGCCCAGGCTCGGGACGTGGTGACCAGGCCGCTGGTCCCGCTCGGCCGGCTCGGCGGGCGGAGCAGAATGAGTCCGGGCCGGGCCCGGACGGGTTCGGCCCCTGGACGATGTCGGGCCGGCGCCAGGCGCCGCCCGGGATGGAGGGGAACCGGGCGATGGCGGCGGACGAGGCCGGGCGCGGCGAAGCGGCCGCGCTCGAGGCGGACCCGGAGACGCTGGGCGGGGCGGACCTGTCGGCGGTACCCGACCTGGTGGACGCGCCGAGCGCGCCGCCCGCGGCGGGGCCGGCCGAGGACGAGGAGGACCCGGTCCGGCGGGGCGCGCTGGGCGTCCTGGAGGGCACCTGGCGGCCCGAGGACGGCTTCTGCCCGCCGAACCCGACGACCTACCCGCACCTGTGGCTGTGGGACTCCTGCTTCCACGCGATCGCCTGGGCCGGCCTGAACGACCCCCGCGCGGCCACCGAGCTCGGCAGCTGCCTGCAGGCCCAGCTCAGCCACGGTTTCGTCCCGCACATGCGCTACGCCTCGCCGAGCATCAACCGGGGCCCGCTGGCCGACCGCTCCTCGTTCACCCAGCCGCCGATCTACGCCCACGCCGCCCGGGCCATCGCCGGGCGCGGCATCGAGCTGACCCGGGCCACCCTCCCCGCCGTCACCCGCGCGCTGGACTACCTGTGGGAGCACCGCCGCACCGACGACGGCCTGCTGTTCATCGTCCACCCCTGGGAGTCCGGCTCGGACGACTCGCCGCGCTGGGACAGCTGGATCGGCCGGCGCGACTGGAACCGGCTGGCCTTCACCGCGGCCGACCACCGGCTCGTCGCGGCCGCGCTGTTCGACAACCGGGGAGCCGCGGTCACCTCCCGGGCGTTCGTCGCCGCCCCGTCGGCGTTCAACGCCTTCGCCGGCCACGCCGCCGCGGAGCTGGCCGCGCTGACCGGCGACGCGACCTGGGCCCGCCGCGCGGCCGAGCTGGCCGGGGCCGTGGACGGCCTGCTCTGGGACGAGGCGCAGGGCCTCTGGGTCGACCGGGCGATCGTCGGGGACGGGGCGACCGCGTCGATCCCGACCCTGGACGGCCTGATGCCCGCGCTGATCACCGCCGACGAGGACAAGGCCCGCCGGGCGCTGGCCCAGGCCGCCGATCCGGCCCGGTTCGCCGCCCCGTTCGGCCCCCGCTTCCTGCCCCGCGACCATCCGGCCTACCGGGCTGACGAGTACTGGCGCGGGCCGGCCTGGCCCCAGCTCGGCTACATGCTCACCGTGGCCGCCCGGGCCTGGGGCGAGGACGCGCTCGCCGCTGAGCTGGCCGACACCGGACGGCGCTCCGCCCTCGCGTCCGGGTTCGCCGAGTACTGGAACCCGGAGACCGGGGACGGCCTCGGCGCCCGGCCGCAGGGCTGGGCCGCCGTCGCCGCCGCCTACCCGGCCGGCTGAGCGGGCCGGCCGGGAGTCTGTCCGATCACACAGCCCGGCCGCGGTGCTCATCGACCACCCGTGATCAAGCTGGGATCGGTACCGTCGGTTCGCCGCCGCGGTCCGCGCGCCGGCCGGGAGCCGGCGTGGGTGCGCGCCCGAGTCGTCCCGCGGCTGGCGCGGCACCGAACGGATGGGATCGGGCATGGCTGGTGACCTGGCCAAACGGCTGCTGGTTGGGCGTCCGATGCGCAGTGACCGGCTGCACGAGACCGAGCTGCCCAAATGGCTGGCCCTGCCGGTGTTCTGCAGCGACCCGCTGTCGTCGGTGGCGTACGCGACCGAGTCGATCCTGGTCGCCCTGTCCGTCGGCGGCCTGGCCATCCTCCACCTGACGTCCTACATCGCTGCGGCGGTCGCCGTGCTGCTGGTCGTGGTCGTGCTCTCCTACCGGCAGACCGTCTACGCCTACCCGAACGGTGGCGGTGCCTACGTCGTCGCCTCCGAGAACCTGGGCCGCACGGCCGGGCTGGCGGCGGCCAGCGCCCTGCTGGTCGACTACGTGCTCACCGTCGCCGTGTCGGTGGCGGCCGGCGTCGGCAACATCACCTCGGCCGCGCCCAGCCTGGACTCGGCCAAGCTGCCGATCTCCCTCGGGTTCGTCGCCCTGCTGATGTTGTTGAATCTGCGGGGGCTGCGGGAGTCCGGCCAGGTCTTCGCCATCCCGACCTACGGCTTCGTCGTCGGCATCTACGCGATGTTCGCCTGGGCCGCCTACAAGGGGCTCGCCGGCGAGACGATGCGGGCCCAGAGCGCCGCGTACGGCATCCGCCAGACGTCCTCGACCGCCGGCGTGCTGGCGGTCCTACTCATCCTGCGGGCCTTCGCCAACGGCTGTACCGCGCTGACCGGCGTCGAGGCGATCAGCAACGGCGTACCCGCCTTCCGCCGGCCCAAGAGCCGCAACGCGGCCCAGACGCTGGGCGGCATGGCGTTCCTGTCGGTGACCATGTTCGTCGGGATCACCGTGCTCGCCCTGACGAGCCACGTCCACATGGCCGAGAGCACGTCGCAGTACATCGGGCTGCCCCACGGCGCGGACGTGCCGACCGCGATCTCGCAGGTCTCGGCGGCGGTGTTCGGCAAGACGTTCTTCTTCTACTGGAACACGGTGTTCACGGCCGGGGTCCTCATCCTGGCCGCGAACACGGCGTTCAACGGCTTCCCCGCCCTGGCCTCGGTGCTGGCCCGCGACCGCTTCCTGCCCCGCCAGCTCTACAACCGGGGCGACAAGCTGGTCTTCTCCAACGGGATCATCCTGCTGTCGCTGGCCGCCGCGCTGCTGCTCATTGTGTTCGACGCGAGCACCCAGTCACTGATCCACCTCTACATCCTTGGCGTGTTCGTGTCGTTCACGCTGAGCCAGGCCGGGATGGTCCGGCACTGGCAGCGTGAGCTGGGCGCGGGCGGCAAGGGCGGCGCGGCCGGCAAGGGCGGCGCGGGCGGCGCGGCCGATCCGGCGGCGCGGCGGCGCACCCGCCGCTCCCAGGCCATCAACGCCCTCGGCGCGACCGTGACCGGGCTCGTCCTGGTCATCGTCCTGTTCTCCAAGTTCCTGGAGGGCGCCTGGATCGTGGTCGTCGCGATGCCGCTGATGTTCCTGATGATGCGGGGCATCCGCCGCCACTACGACCGACTGGCCGAGACGCTGGCCCCGCCGGACGCGGTGAAGCTGACCCGGCCCAGCCGCAACCACGTGATCGTGCTGGTCTCCCGGCTGCACCTGCCGACGATCCGCGCCCTGTCCTACGCCAAGGGCCTCAACCCGGACGTCCTGGAGGCGGTGACCGTCGCCGTCACGCCCGAGGAGGCCCGGTCCCTGCGCGAGGAGTGGGAGTCCCACGGCGTCGAGGTGCCGCTGAACATCATCGACTCGCCGTTCCGGGAGATCACCCGGCCGGTGCTGGGCTACGTCCGCTCGGTGCGCCGGGCCAGCCCGCGCGACGTCGTCACCGTGGTCATCCCCGAGTACGTGGTCACCCGGTGGTGGCAGCAGATCCTGCACAACCAGAGTGCGCTGCGGATCAAGGCCCGGCTGCTGTTCCAGCCCGGTGTGGCCGTCACCAGCGTCCCCTGGCCGCTGGACGATCTCCCACCGGCCCCGGCCGATGCCTCGGCCGCGACCCGCACCAGCGCGCACTGAGCCTGACATACGATCACGTTCGTGGAGCCCGTCACCGTGGAGCTCAGCCGGGCCCACTACCCGGTGACGGTCCTCGGCCACGGCCGCCGGATCGGCCTGTGGTTCCAGGGCTGCTCGATCGGCTGCGCCGGCTGCGTCGCCCGCGACACCTGGGAGCCGGACCCGGCCCGCGCCATCGCCGTGGACGCGCTGGTCGAGTGGTGCGTCTCGACGGCGGCGCGGGAGCCGGTGGACGGCGTGACGATCAGCGGCGGCGAGCCCTTCGACCAGCCGGACGCCCTGGCCGCGCTCGTCGGCGCGCTGCGGCCGTGGGCCGACGCCGACGGCCGTGACCTGCTCTGCTACTCGGGCCGGAGCCTTCGCGCGCTGCGCGCCGACTTCTCGCGCATCCTCGCCGCGCTCGACGCGGCCATCCCGGGGCCGTTCCAGGCCGAACGGGCGCCCGGCGGCGTCCTGCGCGGCTCGGCCAACCAGGAGCTCGTCCCCCTGACCGAGCTGGGCCGGCGGCGCTACGGCGACCTGGTCGACGCGCCCGCCGACCGTCCCCGCCTCCAGGTGACAGCGGACGACGACGGCCGCCTGTGGACGATCGGCGTCCCCCGCCCCGGCGACCTTGAGACGCTCGACGCCGCCCTGCGCCGCCGCGGCATCGTCCAGACCGCATCCTCATGGCGTCCCCCGGAGGACCGGCAGTGATCGCCGCCGGCACTCGGGCCGTCAGGACCTGAACCAGCCGTGCCGGCGCCGTCGGGGCTGGTCGACGCGACCGTCCGCGGACGGGTTGACGTGCACACCACCGCCTTCTGGCGACCGCACGACGACCACAGCAGTCGTGTGGGCGCTGATTTCGCTCTCCGTCACTCCCGAGCGCGACGTGAGCTGGGTATCATCACGGCGGTTGTTACGGGGGTACGGGGTGAGCACGGAGCGAGTGGCACCGGCGGCGCGATTCAGTCCCGCCAGCGGCGCATGATGATCATCAATCAGGAGCGGTTACGGGCCGCGCTTCCGAGCTACGACCTGGGCGACGAGCTCGGTCGGGGCGCATCCGGCCTGGTCCTCGCCGGCCGGCACCGCCGACTGGACCGACAGGTCGCGATCAAGGTGCTCAGCGTGCCCAACGCGGCGGCCGTCGCCGGCTTCGAAACCGAGGCCCGCGTCCTGGCGCGGCTCGACCATCCGCACGTCGTGCGCGTCTACGACTACGTCGAGGACCACGGCCTCTGCCTGATCGTCATGGAGCTTCTGGGCGGCGGAGCGCTGGCCGACCGGCCGGCGGGAATGGCCGGCGCCGAGGCGTGCGCGCTGGGCCTTACCATCGCCCAGGCGCTCTCCTACGCTCACGGCCGCGGAGTGTTGCACCGGGACCTGAAGCCGAGCAACCTGCTGTTCGCCGCCGACGGGGTACTGAAGGTGACCGACTTCGGCATCGCCAAGGTGTTCGCCGGCGCGCCCGTGTCGGTGTCGACGATGGTCGGCACGCCCGGTTACATGGCGCCGGAGCAGATCCTCAGCCAGCCCCTCAGCCCGGCCACCGATCTGTACAGCCTCGGCGTCATCCTCTACGAGCTGCTCAGCGGCCGGCCGCCGTTCGGGGTGAACGAGTCCTTCTACCAGACCTGTCACCACCACGTTCACACACCGGCGCCCAGCCCGCGCGGCGTCCCCGCTCCGGTCGGCGAGGTGATCCTGCGCGCGCTCGGCAAGGACCCGGACAGCCGCCAGCCGGACGCTCAGGCGTTCGCCGTCGAGCTCGCCGCGGCCGCCGACGCCTCCTACGGGCCCGGCTGGGCGACCCAGTCTGGCCCCGTCGGGGCCGCTGGTGGCGGTCCGCGCGACCAGCCGACCGACAGCGTGCCCGGGCCACTGGCCCCGCCGGGTCCTCCCCCTCGCGCGTCCGGACGCGGTCGCTCGCGACGAGCGGCGTCCCGACCCGCCGAGTCCGTGCCCGCCCCGTCCGTGCCCGCGGCGTCCCCAGCCGGCGAGGCGCCGCGCGCCGACGTTCCGGCGGACGCACCAGTGGCGGCGACGGAGGCACAGGACATCCGGCTTTTCCTGACCCCCCTGCCGCCGGCCGCCTCCCGAGGCCGGCCACTTCCCGAAGCTCCGTTCGCCGCTCCCACTGCACCCACCGCACCCACCGCGCCCGTCGCGGCCGTCGCGCCCGTCGCGCCGGGCGGCCCCGCGCTGGCTGCCCCAGCCCCGACTGCCCGTGTCGCGCCCGCTCGCCCGGAGCCGCAAGGAGCGGCCGGCCGTGCCGGGAGCCCGAGCCAGCCCCGGCAGGCGCGGCTGCTGTCGCTCGTCCTCGGGCCGCTGGTCGCGCTGGCGCTGGTTTCGTCCGCGGCCGCGGCCGGCGTCTGGGTCGTGACCTCTCGGACATCCCCGGCCGCGGAGCCGACGATCACCACCGTCGCCGGATCAGGCCCGGACCACGGCGACGGTGAGCCGGCCACGAGGGTTCTGCTCGACTCCCCGGTCGCGCTCGCGGTGGGACCGGGCGACGACCTGTTCGTCGCCGACTACGGCGGCAACAGGATCCGGCGGGTCGACACCCACGGTGTCATCACCACCATCGCCGGGACGGGGGCCGGCGGCTTCGCCGGCGATGACGGCCCGGCCCGAACGGCGCGGCTCAACCATCCCGCCGGGCTGGCCACCGACCACCACGGCAACCTCTACATCGCGGACAGCGGCAACAACCGCGTCCGCCGCGTCGACGCCCACGGCGTGATCATCACGGTCGCCGGTACCGCGACCGCCGGCTCCAGCGGTGACGGCCGACGAGCGAAGACCGCTCAGCTTGACCACCCCACCGGGCTGACGATCGACGACGCCGGCACGCTCTACATCGCAGACAGCGGCAACGACCGCGTCCGCCAGATCGACCCCCACGGCATCATCACCACCGTGCCCGGAACGGGCAACACCGACCTGGCCGTCGACCGAGGGCAGCCACGGAGCGCTCCGCTCAACTACCCGACGGGTCTCGCGCTTGACAACGCCGGGAACCTCTACATCGCCGACCGCGGCAACCAGCGAGTCCGGCAGGTCGACACCCACGGCGTCATTACCACCGTCGCCGGCGACGGTGGCGCCGGATTCGCCTCCCCTCCCGGACCCACCAGCAGCCCCGGATCCACCAGCAGCCCCCGGCCAGCCGGCGGCCCTCGGCCCGCGGCGAGCCCCGACCTGCGCCGGCCGGACGCGCTCGCCGTCGACAGCCACGGCAACGTCTACATCGCCGACCTCGGCAACCAACGGGTCCGCCGCGTCGACAGCCACGGCATCATCACCACCTACGCCGGCACCGGAACGGCCGGTTTCAGCGGCGACACCGGGCCCGCCACCGCCGCCGCGCTGAACGTCCCGACCGGGATCGCGCTCGACCGCGCCGGCAGCCTGTACGTCACGGACGAGGGCAACAACCGCGTCCGCCGCGTCGACCCGCACAAAACGATCAGCACATTCGCCGGCACCGCAACGGCCGGCTTCGGCGGCGACGGCCGACGAGCGCGGGACGCCCGGCTCGACCGGCCGACCGGGATAGCCGTCGACGACGTGGGGAACGTCTACATCGCCGACAGCGGCAACAACCGCATCCGCCGCGTCAACCCGCACGGAATGATCACCACCGTGGCCGGTGGCGGAACCTCCGCGACCACGGGCAACGACGGGCGGGCCATCGACATCGCGCTGGATCGGCCTACCGGGCTGGCCCTCGACCGCTCGGGGGATCTCTATTTCGCCGAGAGCGGCGACAACCGAGTCCGCCTGGTCGACCGGGACGGAACGATCAGGACCGTCGCCGGCACCGGAACGGCCGGCTTCGGTGGCGATGGCGGGCCCGCCACCCAAGCCCAGCTCGACCACCCGGACGCGCTCGCCGTCGACAGCCACGGCAACGTCTACATCGCCGACTACGGCAACAACCGCATCCGCCGCGTCGACCCGAGCGGAACGATCATCACATTCGCCGGCACCGCGGCCGCCGGCTTCGGCGGCGACGGCGGACAGGCGACCCAGGCCCGGCTCGACCGCCCCGACGCGCTCGCCACCGACCCCGCCGGCAACCTCTACATCGCCGACATCGGTAACAACCGGATCCGCCGCGTCGACGCAGGCGGCACCATCACCACTGTCGCCGGCACTGGCACCACCGGGTTCGCCGGTGACGGCGGGCCGGCCCGCGCGGCCGAAGTCGACCATCCCACCGGCCTCGCCGTCGACCCAGCCGGCCGCCTCTACCTCGCGGACCGGGGCAACAACCGGGTGCGCCGGGTGTCGCCGCCGTAGCCCGCTCCGCGGATCCAGGCGGACGACTATCGGATCATCTACGACATCGTGGACCGGGAATTCATCATCCTGCTGGTGGGAGCCGGTCATCGCCGGGAGATCTACCGTTCAATGTGATGCCGACCGGTCTCCTAGGCCCGCGCGCGACCGGCTCCGCGGCGGACGGCGGCGCGGCCGCGGGGAGAGCGACGACCATGGTGACGCCGCCGCCGGGAGTGTCCTCGGGGACGAGCGAGCCGCCCATCGCCTCGGCCAGCCCGCGGGACAGGGCGAGGCCGAGCCCGACGCCGGCGGTGGTGTTCTGGTCGCCCTGGCGCTGGAACGGTTGGAAGACCCGGTCGCGGTCGGCGGCGGGGATGCCCGGGCCCCGGTCGATCACCCGCAGCTCGACCCGGTCACCCAGGGCGCTCGCGCTGATCACCGGGGGTGTGTCCGGCGGCGAGTGGCGCAGGGCGTTGGCGGCCAGGTTGACCACGATCCGCTCGAGCAGGCCCGGGTCGGCGGCGACCTCGGGCAGCTCGGCCGGGATAGCGATGGTGATCGCCCGGGCAGGGGGTCCCAGCTCGTCCAGCGCGAGCGGGACGACGTCGTCCAGGCCGACCGGGCGGGGGAAGACCGACAGCGCGCCGGCCTCGAGCCGGCTCATGTCCAGCAGGTTCTCCACCAGGTGGGTGAGCCGGTCCATCGCCTCGTCCGCCGTGGCCAGCAGTTCGGCCCGCTCGGTGGGCGTCCAGGCGATGTCCTCGCCGCGCAGGCTGGTCACCGCGGCCTTGGCCGCGGCCAGCGGGGTGCGCAGGTCGTGGCTGACGGCGGCCAGCAGCGCGGTGCGGACCCGTTCGGCCTCGGCCAGCGGGCCGGCGGAGGCGGCGGCGGCGGCCAGGCGTTCGCGTTCGAGCGCGACGGCGGCCTGGGCGGCGAAGGCGGTCAGGATCCGCCGGTCCTCGGCCGGCAGCGGCCGCCCCCGCAGCGCCAGGACCAGAGTCTCCCCCACCGGCACCTCGGCGTCGCCGTCGTCGGGCCGCCGGCACGGCACCGCGCCGACGCTCGCCACCACCCGCCAGCCCTCCGCCGGCCCGCCCGGGGACTCGCCGTGGGTGGCCGGGCCGCCGTCGGCGTCCGACTCGTCGGGACGTTCCAGCAGGGTCACGCAGCTCATCGCGAACGTCTCCCGGACCCGTTCGAGCAGGGCGGGCAGGGCGTGCTCGCCGCGCAGGACGCCGCCGGCCAGCGTCGAGAGGACGGCCGCCTCCGCCGCGGCCCGCGCGGCACGGCGCCGGCGCAGCAGCGAGACGTGCACGACGGACGCGACCGTCAGCCCGACCGCGACGAACACGACGACGGCGACGATGTTGTCCCGGTCGTCGATGGTGAAGGTGTGCAGCGGCGGCACGAAATAGTAGTTCAGCAGGGCGCTTCCGGCCAGCGCGGCCAGCAGTGCCGGGACGATCCCGCCGACGAGGGCGGCCAGCACGACGACGACCAGGAACAGCAGGACGTCACTGGTCAGGGTGAGCTGCGCCCGGGCCGCGCTGAGCACGGCGGTCAGGGCGACGAGCGCCGCCGCGGCGAGGACGCTGCCAGCCACCGCCCGCCGGCGGCTCAGCGCCCGGCCCGGCCCGGGCAGCCGCCGGCCCCGCCCGACCTCGGAGTGGCTGACCAGGTGGACGTCGATCGCGCCCGAACGGCGGGTGACGGTCACACCGATGCCGGGGTCGACGAGCTGGGCGAACCGGCCGCGCCGGCTGGCCCCCAGCACGAGCTGGGTGGCGTTCTCGGCCCGGGCGAACGCGAGCAGCGCGTCGGGCACCGAGTCGCCGACGACCTGGTGGTAGGAGCCGCCGAGACTTTCAGCCAGGGTGCGCTGCCGGGCCAGCAGCACCTGGTCGGCGCCCGCCAGCCCGTCGGCCGCGACGACGTGGACGGCCAGCAGCTCGGCGCCCTTGGACCGGGCCGCGATGCGGGCGGCCCGCCGGATCAGCGTCTCGCCTTCCGGGCCGCCGGTCAGCGCGACCACGACCCGCTCCCGCGCCTCCCAGGTCCCGGTGATGCCGTGGGCGTCGCGGTAGGCGTCGAGCTGCTCGTCGACCTTGCCCGCCACCCACAGCAGCGCCAGTTCGCGCAGCGCGGTGAGGTTGCCTTCGCGGAAGTAGTTCGCCAGCGCCGCGTCGACCTTGTCCGCGGCGTAGATGTTGCCGTGGGCCATCCGGCGGCGCAGCGCCTCCGGGCTGATGTCGACCAGCTCGACCTGGTCGGCCCGGCGGACGACCTCGTCGGGCACGGTCTCGCGCTGCGGCACCCCGGTGATCGTCTCGACGACGTCGTTGACCGACTCGAGGTGCTGGATGTTGACCGTCGAGATGACGTCGATGCCGGCGGCGAGCAGGTCCTCGACGTCGCGCCAGCGCTTGCCGTGACGGCCGGGCACGCCTGGTTCGGGGATGTTGGTGTGGGCGAGCTCGTCGACGAGGGCGACCGCCGGGCGGCGGGCCAACACGGCGGCCGTGTCCAGCTCCTCGAAGACCGTCCCCCGGTAGGAGACCCGGCGGCGGGGCACGACCTCCAGGCCGTCGAGCAGCGCGGTCGTCTTCGGCCGGCCGTGGGTCTCGACGTAGGCGACGACGACGTCGCTGCCGCGCTCGCGGCGGCGGCGGGCCTCGTCGAGCATGGCGTAGGTCTTGCCGACGCCGGGCGCGGCGCCGAGGTAGATCCGCAGTCGTCCGCGCGCCATGCCCCCATCGTGCTCCGGGCCAGGCCCGGCGGCATCCAGACTCCTCGCCACTCAGCGCCCCAGCTGGTCGTGGCCGCCGCGGCGCTGGGCCGGGGTGAGGGGCCCGTCGACCCCCGCCGTCCCGGCGCGGGCCCGGGCGCGGGCCTGGGCGCGGGCCTGGGCGCGGGCCTGGGCGCGGGCGCGGGCCTGGGCGCGGGCCCGGAGCCCAGCCAGCGCGGACGCGGCCAGAGCCGTCCCGACGAGTGCGGGCAGCGCGGCGGCCTCGCCGCCGCTGTGGACGGCGAGGTCACCGGCGTGGCCCGCGCCGACGTTGACGACGAAGCCGACGTAGAACAGCCAGGCCAGGCCGCCGACGGCGAGGGCGGTCAGCCAGCGGGCCCGGGCGCCGGCCAGGCCCACCACCGTCAGGGCGAGGACCAGGCCGTCGGGGCGGACCGGCCGAACGACGGTGACCAGCGCGGCCAGCCCCAGCAGGACCGTGAGCGAGGCGGCGAGGACGATCCCGGCCGGAGCGGGCGCGGAACGAGCACGCCGGTCCGCTCGCGGTGTCCGCGCCGTCGGGTGGGCAGTCGATATCACCCGTCCAGCGTCGCGCCGTTCGGGCGCCGGCCGGGTGGACCGTAACCTGGCGTTGACGCCCGCGCCGCGCATTCTCACGCCGCCGTGACGGCCGCGCGGGACCGGGCCGCGACCGCGACGGCGCCCGTCAGAGGTTCGGCCGCGCGGCCGCGCCGGCCCAGGGCACGGGGACGGGGACGGGGACGGGGACGGTCAGCGGGTCGCGGCGGGCAGGGAGAAGCCGATCGCCTGGAAGGCGGCCACCTGGTCCACCGACCACGGGCTGATGGCCCAGGACGCCGCGCTGGCGGCCAGCTGGTAGGAGTCCCAGTCGGCCCACCGCCACTCGACCACCTCGGACGGGTCGGGGTCCGGGTCGACGTCCGTCCGAGCGACATATACCGGGCATATCTCGTTCTCGACCAGCCCGTCGGCGGCGACCGCGCGGTACGCGAAGTCAGGAAGGGCGCAGAAAAGCCCGCTCACATTCAGGCGCAGTTCCTGGTAAGCCCGGCGCTCCACCGCCTCCGCGATGTCTTCCCCCGGCCCGGGATGCCCACAGAAACTGTTCGTCCACACGCCGGGCCAGGTTTTCTTGCTCAACGCCCGCCGGGTGACGAGTAGCCGTCCCAACCGGTCGAAAACATAGCACGAGAACGCGAGGTGCAGCGGCGTGTCCAGGCCGTGCACCGCGAGCTTCGCGGCGGTGCCGATCGGCCGGCGCGACTCGTCGAGCAGGACGACCAGGTCATCGGCGGCGGCCGCGCGCGGGCCCGACCCGACGGTCTCCGGACGGTCCACCGACACTGAATCAGACGCCTGCCGCATTCGCCGCTCCCGCTTCGCAGATGTGAAGATTGCCCGAACCCGTCGTGCGCGCCATGTTACAACCGCGCTCGTTGTCGCGGTCTGTCCGGTTCCAGCCACCACAACGGCCGACCGGACGGGAATACGGGCCCGCCTCCTACCGGCGGTGAGCACTCGTGCCGGCCCGGCTGTTTTTCGCGTCCGGCGGCACCAGAATCACTCCGGGCACGGGCCGGGGAGATTGCGCGGGCGCAATCGGGCCATGATCGCGCGCCCTTCGGCCCTCAGACATACCCGGGCCTCCGCGCATCAGGGCTGGAAGCGGTAGCCCAGGCCCGGCTCGGTCAGCAGGTGGCGGGGCCGGGTCGGGTCGGGCTCGAGCTTGCGGCGCAGCCGGGCCACGTACTGGCGCAGATAGTGGGACGCCTCGGCGGGCGCCGGGCCGCCGGTCGCCGGCAGCAGCTCCCGGTGGGTCAGCAGCTTCTCCGGGTTGCGGACGAGGACGTCGAGCAGGTGCCACTCGGTCGGGGTGAGACGGACCTCGGCCGGCCCGGCAGCGTCAGCCGCGCCCGCGCCCGGCGAGCGCGCGCCCGGTGGCGCCTCCGGCGCCCGCTGGACCCGCCGGGCGCCGAGGTCGACGACCCAGTCCCCGATGCGGGCCGTCACGGCCGGCGCGGCGGCGCCCGAGCGGCGCCCGACCGCCCGCATGCGGGCCAGCAGCTCGTCGACCCGGAACGGCTTGGTCAGGTAGTCGTCCGCGCCCGCGTCCAGGGCGGCGATCTTCTCCGCGCTGCTGGCCCGGCCGGACAGGACGATGACCGGCACGTCGCTCCAGCCCCGCAACCCGTGGATGACGTCGATGCCGTCGAGCTCGGGCAGGCCGACGTCGAGCAGGACCAGGTCGGGCTCGGCCTCGGCGGCGGCGCGCAGGGCGGCCCGGCCGTCGACGGCGACGACCACGTCGTAGCCGTGGGCGCGCAGGCTGATCCGCAGCGCCCGGGCCAGCGCGGCGTCGTCGTCGACAACCAGAACCGTTCGCATCAGGCACCGATCACGCCCGCGGGCGGGCCGCCGCCGCGCCGGGGGCGTCCAGCGCCCCGTCGTCCAGCGCCCGGTTGAGGTCGAGGACGTTCACGGCCGGCTCTCCCAGGAACCCCAGCGCCCGCCCGTCGACATGCCGGGCGACCAGCGCCCGGACCGCCGCCGGGTCGAGGCCGCGCGCCCGGGCGACCCGGTTGACCTGCAGGTAGGCGTAGGCCGGGGAGATGTCCGGGTCCAGACCGCTGCCGGAGGCGGTCACCGCGTCCGGCGGAACGGGGTTGCCCGCCGCCCGCCCCGGGCCGCGGATCGGAACAAAAATGCCGGCGGAGTAGTCCTCGCCGTAGTGGGCGCACTCGACCGGCACCCCCTGGTAGCTGGCCACGAACGGCCGGGCCGGGCACTCCTGGTTGATGCTGACCACCCGGGTGATCCTCCCACTGGTGCCCCGGGTCCGGAACACCGACAGGACGGCGCCGATCCCGTCGGCCGTGCAATAGGGCCGCCGGCCGTCGACCCCCTCGCGCTGGCCGACGGCCAGGCTGCGCGCGCAGACCTGGGTCAGCAGGCTCTGCCTGCGGGTGTCGGTCCGCACGGCCGGGTCGGGCAGGGTGTCGACGATGCTTTCCGGGCCGAGGTTCGACGCCCCGGTCGCGGTCGGGTCGTAGCCGTCGCCGGCGGCCGACGGGCGCGGCTGGAAGTAGCGGGCGATCGCGTTGCCCTTCGCGTCGGTGAAGGGCTGGCCGATCTCGCTCGAGCCAACGACCTGGCCCTGGGCGTCCCGGACCAGCGAGCCGTCGGCTTTGGCCCGCGCCCCCGGCAGCTGGGCGACCCCGGTGACCAGCAGCGGGTAGGCGATGCCGGTGAGGGCGGTGAGGACCAGCAGCGCCCGCAGGGCGGCCAGGTGCTGACGGGCGAAGCTGGGCAGCCGGACGCTGGGTAGCCGTGCCATATCACCGCACTCCCGGGACGAACTGGATGACGAGGTCGATCAGCTTGATCCCGGCGAACGGGACGACGAGCCCACCGAGCCCGTAGACGTAGAGGTTGCGCCGCAGCATCGCGGCGGCGGTGCTCGGCGTGTAGCGCACGCCCCGCAGGGCCAGCGGGATCAGGGCGATGATGATCAGCGCGTTGAAGATGACGGCGGACAGGATCGCCGACTGGGCGCTGTGCAGCCGCATGACGTTCAGCCGGTCCAGGCCGGGGTAGATCGCGGCGAACATCGCCGGGATGATCGCGAAGTACTTGGCCACGTCGTTGGCGATGGAGAACGTGGTCAGCGCGCCCCGGGTGATCAGCAGCTGCTTGCCGATCTCGACGATCTCGATGAGCTTCGTCGGGTTGGAGTCGAGGTCGACCATGTTGCCGGCCTCCTTCGCGGCCGACGTCCCGCTGTTCATCGCAACGCCGACGTCGGCCTGGGCCAGCGCTGGGGCGTCGTTCGTGCCGTCGCCGGTCATGGCGACGAGCTTGCCGCCGGCCTGCTCCCGCTTGATCAGCGCCATCTTGTCCTCGGGGGTGGCCTCGGCCAGGAAGTCGTCGACCCCGGCCTCCTCGGCGATCGCCTTCGCCGTCAGCGGGTTGTCCCCGGTGATCATTACGGTGCGGATGCCCATCCGGCGCATCTCGTCGAACCGTTCCCGCATGCCCTGCTTGACCACGTCGGCCAGCTGGACGACGCCGAGCACCCGGGCCGTTCCGCCGGCGGCCTCGGCGACCAGCAGCGGGGTGCCGCCGGCGGCGGAGATGCCGTCGACCACCGGGCCGGTGTCCGCGGGGACGTCGCCGCCCTGCCCGCGCACCCAGCCGATGACCGCCGCGGCGGCGCCCTTACGGATCTGGCGGGCCGCGGGGCCGCCGTCCGCCTCGGCCAGGTCGACCCCGGACATCCGGGTCTGCGCGGTGAACGCGACGAACTGGGCGTGGGCCAGCTCGCCCGGGCCGCGTTCCCGCAGGCCGTGGGCGTTCTTCGCGTGGACGACGACCGAACGCCCCTCCGGGGTCTCGTCGGCCAGCGAGGAGAGCTGGGCCGCGTCGGCCAGCTTTCCCTCGCTCGTCCCGCCGACGGCGATGAACGCGCGGGCCTCCCGGTTGCCGATCGTGATCGTCCCCGTCTTGTCCAGCAGGAGGGTGTTGACGTCGCCGGCCGCCTCGACCGCCCGCCCGGACATGGCCAGGACATTGCGCTGGACCAGCCGGTCCATGCCGGCGATGCCGATGGCTGACAGCAGCGCCCCGATCGTGGTCGGGATCAGGCACACCAGCAGCGACACCATGACGATGCCGGTCACGCCGTCGTGACTCAGCGCGGACGTGTCGGGGACGCCGGGCAGCTGTGCCTTCGAGTAGATCGCCAGCGGCTGGAGGGTGGCGACGGCCAGCAGGAAGATGATTGTCAACGCGGCCAGGAGGATGTTGAGCGCGATCTCGTTCGGGGTCTTCTGCCGGTTCGCTCCCTCAACCAGCCCGATCATCCGGTCGATGAAGCTCTCCCCCGGCTTCTGGGTGATCCGCACGACGATCCGGTCGGACAGGACCCGCGTCCCGCCGGTGACCGAGCAGCGGTCGCCGCCGGACTCGCGGATCACCGGGGCCGATTCGCCGGTGATCGCCGACTCGTCGACGCTGGCGATGCCCTGGACAACGTCACCGTCGCCCGGAATGACCTGGCCGGCCACGACCACGACCAGGTCGCCCTGGGCCAGCTGGGGCGCCGGGACCTCCTCGGTCGCCACCTCTTCTCCGGACAGCCCAGTGTCTCCGGACAGCTCAGTGTCTCCGGACAGCTCAGCGCCGCCGGATAGGACCCGGTGGGCGACGGTGTCGGTCCGGGTCCGGCGCAGCGCGTCGGCCTGCGCCTTTCCCCGGCCCTCCGCGACGGCCTCGGCCAGGTTGGCGAACAGGACCGTCAGCCACAGCCAGACCGTGATGATCCAGGCGAACGTGCTCGGGCTCGTCACGGCCAGCACGGTGGTGAACGCCGCGCCGACCTCGACGATGAGCATGACCGGGTTGCGCCACAGGGTGCGGGGGTCGAGCTTGCGCAGCGCGTCCGGGGTGGAGCGCCAGAGCATCGCCGGCTCCAGCAGCCCGCCCCCCACGCGCCGGGACCCCGGCTGGGGTGGCGCCGCGCCGGGCACCGCCGCGACGGTGGTGGTGGACGCGGTGATTCTGGACGCGGTGATTCTGGGCATCTAGTGCAGGCCTTCCGCGAACGGGCCGAGCGCGAGCGCCGGGAAGTAGGTGAGAGCGACGATGATCACGGTGACGCCAGCGAGCATGCCGGCGAACTGGGGACGGTGGGTGGGCAGGGTGCCGGCGCTGTCCGGGACCGGCTGCCGCTCGGCCAGCGACCCGGCCAGCCCCAGCACGAAAATGATCGGCAGGAGCCGGCCCAGCAGCATCGCGAGACCCAGCGCGGTGTTGTACCAGTCCGTGTTCACCGATATCCCGGCGAAGGCCGAACCGTTGTTGTTGGCGGCCGAGGTGAAGGCGTAGAGAACCTCGGACAGGCCGTGCGCGCCGGAGTTGAGCATGCTGGCCCGTTCACCCGGCAGGGCCATCGCCAGCCCGGTGCCGACGAGCACGAGCGCGGGTGTCGTCAGGAAGTACAGCGAGGCGAACTTCACCTCCCGGGCACCGATTTTCTTGCCCAGGTACTCCGGTGTTCGCCCGATCATCAGTCCGGCGACGAAAACCGTCACGACGGCCAGGACGAGAATGCCGTACAGGCCGGATCCGGTGCCGCCCGGGGCGACCTCGCCCAGCATCATGTTGGCCAGCAGCGTGGCCCCGCCCAGGCTGGTGTACGAGTCGTGGAAGGAGTTCACCGCCCCGGTGGACGTCAGTGTCGTACCGGTCGCGAACGCGGCCGAGTCCGGCACGCCGAACCGGGTTTCGGTACCCTCGCTGGCCGCGCCGACGGCCGCCGGGACGGTGCCGTGGTGCACCGCCTGGAAAGCCAGGTTCAGACCCAGGCTGCCCAGCGCGAGCACCGCCATCACGGCGACGATGGCCAGGCCGTGGCGGGGCGATCCGACCAGCTTCCCGAACGCCCGGGGCATCGAGAAGGGAATGGCCAGCAGCAGGAAGATCTCGATCCAGTTCGTCCACGCGGTCGGGTTCTCGAACGGATGGGCCGAGTTCGCGTTGTAGAAGCCGCCGCCGTTGGTCCCGAGCTCCTTGACCGCCTCCTGGCTGGCCACCGGGCCGCCGGTGATCGTCTGATGGCCGCCGGCCAGCGTCGCCACGGTGTGGTCGCCGTGCAGGTTCTGGACGGCGCCCCCCGCGACCAGCACGATCGCCGCGACGAAGCAGATCGGCAGCAGGACGCGCACCACGGTCCGGGTCAGGTCGACCCAGAAGTTCCCCACGGTCGCACCGTGGCCGGCCCCGCCGCCCCCGGCCCGGTTGCGAGCGAATCCCCGGACCAGCGCGATGGCCACCACCATACCGACGGCGGCCGAGGCGAAGTTCTGGACGGCGAGCCCGGCCATCTGGACGAGGTGGCCCATCGTCGACTCGCCCGAATACGCCTGCCAGTTCGTGTTGGTGACGAAGCTGACGGCGGTGTTCCAGGCCAGCGCCGGTTTCACCGCCGGGCGGCCGAGCGCCAGCCACAGATGGTTCTGCAGTCGCTGGAACAGGTACAGGAAGAGAACGGAGACCAGCGAGAAGGCCAGCGCCGATCGCGCATAACTGCCCCAGCGCTGCTCGCCGTCCGGGTCGACCCCGACCAGCCGATAGATACCGCGCTCGGCCTTCAGGTGCCGCCCGGACGAATACGTCCGGGCCAGGTGGTCGCCGAGCGGCCGGTAGATCAGCGCCAGCGCGGCCACCAGAGTAGCGACGAAAACGACACCGGCGGCGTTCGTGCCCATCTAGAAACGCTCCGGGAAAACCAGTGCGGCCACCAGGAAGGCGATCAGGACGACGGACAGGACTCCCCCGGCGATGTTCTCACCGCTCACAGCTTCTCCACCGCTCGCAGAACCAGGCCGAGCACCGCGAAGACCGCGAGGGTCAGCAGTACGAAGACGACGTCACTCACACTCGTGCGCCTGCCTTTCACCTATCGCTGTATGCGTTATCGCTGTACGCGGCCGCTGCCGCGGCAGCGGCAGCAATACCGGCATCGGCCACCGCGCCGTCTCACCGGGCGGCGATGGCGAGTATTGAGGGCGGCGAGCGCGCTCACAAGCCGCGTTAACGCCCCTTTGACGGCCCCGGCCCCGATGTCAACGCCTTCGTCACGCCCACCCGGGCCCCACTGTCCGGGCCGTGGCGGGGCTCACTTCCGGTGACGCTCGTCGGCCCCCGCGGCGCCGGGCACGGTGACCCAGCACAGGAGCACGACCGGCGTCCCGTCGGGGTCGCGCAGGCTGGCCAGCCGCGCCCCCCAGGAGGTGTCCTGAACACGCCCGACGGCCAGCCCGGCGCCGCGCAGCCGGGTAACGGCGGCGTCCACGTCGGCGACCTCGACGACCACGCTCACCCGGCCGCCGGCGTCCGGCCCCAGGACAGCCGGGGTCGCTTCGCGCCGGTTGTCCATCAGCTCCAGGACGAGTCCGCCGACGGCCAGCCTCGTTCCCCGGCCCCCCGGCCGGTCCCAGGCCTCGAGCACGGCCAGGCCCAGCTCGTCCCGGTAGAAGCGGACCATCGCCTCGAACCGGTCGGTGATCAGCGCGACGAAGCCCACCCGCCCGTTTCTACCCGGACCGCCGCTGGGTACGACGACGGCAGGCGATCACGGATCGGGATGATCGAGATGAGCGGGATGAGCGACATGCGGGTCGATCACGACAGCGAGACGCTCCGGGCCTTCTGCCGCCGCTGCGAACACGGCTGGCTGACCACCTATGAGGTCCTCAGCTGGGACTCCGGCGGAATGGCCATGCGGGAGTACCGGGTCAACGGCCAGCCGGTACCCTCGCCCTGGCGGCGGGCCCAGTGCCCGTTCTGCGGCGGCCTGCGGGTCGACGTGACCGACCCGGGCGACCCGGCCGCGCCGGCGCCCCGCCCGCCGCTGACCCGGCCGGGACGGCCGGCCGAATCCGCCCAGGCCCGGCGCCGAAGCCGGCGGATGCTCACCCCGAAGCTGCGCTACTTCCCCTGACCAGCCCGACGCTCAGGCGGGTTCCCCTGGCTGTCCCTGGCCGTCCCTGGCCGTCGCTGGCTGTCCCTGCCGTTCAGGCGGGCTGCCACAGCTCGACCCGATTGCCGTCCGGGTCGGTGACCCAGCTGAACCGGCCGACGCCCGCCATCTCCTGGGTGTCCGGGGCCACGTCCGCGCCGGCCGCCCGCAGCTGGGCCAGTGTCGCGTCCAGGTCCCGGACACGGAGGTTGAGCATGGTCTGCTGGGCCCGGGAGCCGAAGTAGTCGGTGTCGGCCACGAACGCGGCGAACACCGTCGGCCCGGCCTCCTGGTGCCACAACCCGTGCTCGTCCAGATCCAGGCCCAGGACGTCCCGGTACCACGCGATCAGGGCCGCCGGGTCGGCGGAGCGGACGAAGTACCCACCTACGCCGAGCGCTCGTTCCATGCCGCCATCGTGCCAGGCCGATCGCCGGGCCGATCGCCGCCCCCGCTGGAAGATCGGGGAATCGGCGGGCATCCGCCGATTCCCAGCACCGGAAGGCCGCCGTTGACCACCAGCCACCAGCCGCCGACCGCCGCCGACCGCCGTCTCGCCGCCGAGTAGGCGCGACGGGTAGATCAGACGCGCGCCACAACGGCTGTCGCGGGAGGATTCGGTTCGGCTCGCGGGCCGGGCAGGGCCCCGGGGCCGGGCGGGCCCCGGGCACTCGGGGGCGCTGGAGGGCATGAGGAGGCATTCGGCTCCGGGTCCCGGGGCGACTCGAGCCGCGCCTTCGTGGCGGTGACGACGGGAGGCGGCCACTCGTGGTGGATGACAGGGCCGAGCGGATCTCGGAGTTCATCCGGCCGTTGCGCGTCGCGCCGGGCTCGACGGTGACGCTGCCGGGCGACTTCGACCCGCGCTACAAGGCCGATCTGGTCGCCAAGGACGACGGCGTGGCGTTGTTGAGCGAGGGGACGGCGCTGTTGGCCGACTACCAGCGACGACTGGCCGCGCAGGCCACACACGGCGTGCTGATCTGCCTGCAGGCACTGGACGCCGGTGGAAAGGACGGCATCATCCGGCACGTCATGAGCGGAGTTAATCCGCAGGGCGTCCAGGTGAGCAACTTCAAGGTGCCCTCAGCGGAGGAACTCGACCACGACTACCTGTGGCGCTACGCCCGCCGGCTGCCGCCCCGGGGCACCATCGGCATCTTCAACCGCTCGTACTACGAGGAGGTTCTCGTGGTACGAGTGCACCCGGAGAACCTCGACCGCCAGCGCCTTCCGCCCGAGCTGCGGGGACCGGGCATCTGGCGCCGCCGTTACCGGGAAATCAACGACTGGGAACGCTATCTGTCCGACAACGGGTTCCGTCTGGTGAAGCTCTTCCTCAACCTGTCAAAGGAGGAGCAGCGGGCCCGGTTTCTCAAACGGATCGACATACCCGAACACAACTGGAAGTTCACCGCGGCGGACGTGCGCGAACGCGCCTACTGGGACGACTACCAGCGGGCGTTCGGCGAGATGTTGTCGGCCACGAGTACGCCCTGGGCGCCCTGGTACGTCATTCCCGCCGACCGGAAATGGTTCGCCCGCATCTGCGCGAGCGCGGTCATCGCAGATACCCTGATCAGCATCGATCCGCGCTATCCGACGGTGTCCGCCGAGACGCGGGAGGCCCTCCAGGCCGCCCGGCGTGAGCTCGAGTCCGAGGCCGGCTGAGCTCGGCGAGCGCCGGTGCGTATCGCCACCGCGACACCCCGGCCGTCGGCCGCCCGACACCGCCGGACCGTGGCCATCCGGTTACATTGGCTGAAGGTCTTCCGGCTGGACGGGGGTGGCGCGGACGTCGAGCGGACAACTGCGGGTCTTCATCAGCCACACCTCGGACATGGCGAGCTTCCCCGAGGGCCGTTCCTTCGTGCGGGCGGTGACCGACGGAGTTCGCCGCAGCGGGTGTGTGGCGGTCACGATGGGAGACTTCGCCGCCGCCAGCAGCGATCCCGAGTCCTACTGCAAGGACCAGGTCCGGGGCTGCGACGTCTACATCGGCGTGATCGGCTTCCGCTACGGCTCGCTCGTCCGGACCTCTCGCGGCGGCCCGGCGCAGCCATCCCCGCCGGCCTCCCGCGGCCGCGCGCACCCGTTCCGCTCGCCGTCCGGGCTGGTCCCCCGGCAGGTCGGCGCCGGTCGCCGGAGCCGATCGCTGTCCTACACGGAGCTGGAGTTCCAGACGGCGAGCGACGCCGGCCTGGCCCGGCTTCTGTTCCTGCTGCGCGACGACACGCCCGTCCCGCGCAGCCTGATCGACCGTGAGGTGGACCGCGTCGACGCGTTCCGGGAACGGCTGCGCTCCGCCGACGTGACGGTGGCCACCTTCACCTCGGCCGACAACCTCGAGGCGAGCGTCCTGCACGCGCTCGCCCAGCTGGGCCCGAGGGCGGCCCGGACCGCGACCGTGCCGTCGCCGTCGCCGTCGCCGACACCGACGCCGTCGGAGGGGCCGCCGGCCGGCGCGCCGGCCGCCCCGGCGACCGCCGCGCCGGTAACCACCGACCGGCTCACAGCTGACCAGAGGAGCACCGGTGACCAGACGAGCGCCGGCCCCGGACCGGCGCCGGTGCCGGCGTCGGTCACCCAGGGCGCGCCGCCGGCCACGCCGGGCGACCGGCCAGGCCGCCGCCCGACCGGCGGCCGCCGGCGCGGCCGCGTCCTGATCGGCGTGGCGCTGGCCGCCGCCGCGATCGCGGGCGCGGCGGCCGGCTTCCTGGCCCGCCCGAGCCACCCGGCGCTGGCCTGCGAAGCGGTGCCCCCGGCGACCCAGCTGCCGCCCGCCGCCACCTGGGTCGGACCCCACGAGGGCCAGTGCGTCGGGTTCAGCGACGGTCTGTACATCTTCGACCCGAGCCAGTCCGCGCTGACCGGCACGCTCGGCCTCATCGCGGCTCAGAACCGGGCGGCCGGGCCGCGACCGTACGACGTCGTGGTGGCCGCGCCGCTGACGGTCCCGGGCGCGCCCGGCGGCGGCGACGTGTCCGACTCCGCGACGATGGCGCTGGGGCAGGGCGGGCTGAACGAGCTGCTCGGCGCGCAGCGCGCCCAGGCCGCCATCAACGCCCCCGACTCCGGCTACGGCATCCGCGTCCGGCTGCTGGTCGCGAACGTCGGCGGCCAGTCGTCCGGGGCGCCGCTCGTCGCCCGTCACATCGCGGCCGCCATGAAGGCCGACCCGCGCCTGGTCGGCGTTCTCGGGCTGTTCCAGAGCACCGCCGGCGGCAAGGAGGCGGTCGCCGCGCTGAACAGCGAACAGATACCCATCGTGTCCTCGACCGCCTCCGACGACGCGCTCACCACGCCCGTCGGCCCGCCGGGACAGCCGAGCCGCCGCTACCCGTGGTATTTCCGGGTCGGGCCGACGAACCGGCGCGAGGCCCAGGCGATGGTCGCGGCCATGCCGCGCATCCTCGCCGGGACGGCCGGTCCCTCCGTGACCGGTGACCCGGCGGGCCCGGCCGGCGGCGCGGCGGCCCCGACCAGCGATCCGAACCCGACCAGCGATCCGAACCCGACCGGCGATGCGAACCCGACCGGCGACGCGGCGGGCCCGGTTCGCCCGCTGATCGTCACCTCAGCCGCCGCCGAGAGCCACCCGCCGGCGAACCCCGACGACTACAGCGACAACCTGGCGGTCGACGTCACCGCCGCCCTGCGCGACCAGCTCGGCGTCACCCACGTCCCCCGGCTCGCCTTCCCCACCGCGGCGGCCAGGGCGAGCCCGTCGGACCCGGCTGCCTCGACGGTCTTCGGACGCATGACCGCCGCGCTGAACGCCCGGTGCGCAGACGTGAGCGCCCAGCCGAACCTGCTCGTCTACACCGGCCGTACGACCAGCGTGAACATCCTGCTGGACGCGCTCGAGGAGTCGAGCTGCCCGCGCGGGCTGCCGATTCTGGCCGGTGACGACGCGATGGAGCTCGAGACCGAACCCGGCGAGATCATCCAGGAGAGCCGGACCGCGCATCCGTTCTACTTCGCCGACTTCGGCCTGTCCCAGCCGGGTGACAACCCGGCCCAGTACGTCCGCGACCCGGCCGGGAAGACCCTCATCGCCCAGGAGGCCCGGCAGCTGGCCGGGAGCCAGGGGCAGGCGGGCAGCCCGGCCGTGCTCTCCGGCCACACCGTGGCCGCGTTCGTCGCGACCTCGGTCCTCGCCCAGGCGATCCACGTGGCCAGCATCTCCCCGCCCTCCCCCGGCGGCCCGCGGGCGACGGTCGCGGTGAATCTCGCCCGTCGGTGCGGCAACACGGCCGCGCTCACCGTCAACGGGTACGTCAACATCGACCGGTACGGCGACTCGACGACCGCTCCCGTGGTGATCCGGCGGCGGGACCCCGCCGGGACCTCCTTTCCCGCCCTGCCCGGCGGCGACGCGGCGGCCAGCTTCCAGCAGCCGTCAGCCGGCGCCGACTGCGCGTTCGCCCACGCCCGTTAGCCGCCAGCAGCCCCTCCACGCGCCCGCCGCGCCGCTGCACCTGGCCCTGGGCTCGGACGCCGTGGTGGCCATCCGGGCCGCTCAGGACCAACGGCGGGCGGACCTCGATGCCGGGGAGAGCATCAGCCGCTCGACCGACCTAGAGGAGGTCGTGACACCCTGACGGAACGCGATCGCCGGCCTACACTGCCGGCATGACGATCTCCGACGAGAAGTACGTCGCGACGACCACCTACCGCCGCTCCGGCTCGCCCGTCTCCACCGCGACCTGGATCGTCGCGCTGGAGGACGGCCGGGTCGGCTTCTGGACGTCGTCCGCGTCCGGCAAGGCCAAGCGGCTGCGCAACTCCCCAGCCATCCAGCTCCGGCCGGCCGACGCCCGGGGCCGGGCCAGGCCCGGCTCGGCCCCCGTGTCCGGCACCGCCGAGGTCGTCAGCGCCGGGCCGGCGTTCGATGCCGTCCAGGCCCGGGTCCGGGCGAAGTACGGAGCGATGGTACCGATCACACGGTTCCTGAACTCCCTCGGGCATCTGGGGCGAACCTTCCCCTACGGCGACCTGGCGGTCCTCGTCACCCTGGCCGATGCCCCGGCCTCCCCCCGCCCGATGGACCCGCCGTCGGACGTGTAACATCGCAGTCGTCGCCGACCTCGCGATCGGCGCACTCACCTTGTCCGGGTGGCGGAATGGCAGACGCGCTAGCTTGAGGTGCTAGTGCCCTCTAAGGGCGTGGGGGTTCAAGTCCCCCCTCGGACACCGAAATGATCAATAAAGAGTGTTCTGACCTGCACGTTTGGGCGTGGGGTTCGACTCCCAGCCGACACAGCCCCTCGGACGCTCTGTGATGCCTCAGGTCATCGGCGTCAGCTAAAACCTTCAGGATTTTGTCGTTGTGGGGACGGCTCCGCGAGGTCTGCCGGTGGGCTGGTAGTCGCGGGTGGGGTCGATGGTGAGGTCGCGGATGAGTTCGCGGGTGGTGGCCCCAGATCGGCTACAGACGTGAGGTTCATCGCGGCCACCGAGATCGAAAGCCGCGTTGCCCACGAGGGTTCGCCGGCGCCGAACCGGACCCCGGCAGGATCCGAACGAGCTGACGCACGCGCATCAGCAAATGCATTGGCGGCCGCATCTGAACCCGCGGCGACAGTTCGCCCGTTGATCCGATACATCGGCCTCGCCGCGCCCCACCACCCGCGATCCACCGAGCCGGACGCGTGGGCCGCCGGGCACACCGCTCTTTAGCGCGCGCCAAGAGTCGCATTAGGGGCCGAAGTGCCCCACCGAGCCCGACATGGTGAAATTGGATTATTCGCCGCGTATAAGGCACGGACCGGCTCCGGCGCCACCTCTGGACGTACGCCCTGAACGGGACGGCGCGGGGACGGGCCGTGCTATCGTGGCGGTGTCTGATATCTGCTGGTATCGACAAATGAGGGCAGAGTGTGGGAGCCGGCGGAAGCGATACGGCCAGGGACCGCGTCGAAGAGCGCGCGGAAAAGCCCTGCTCAGCCCACCGGTCAGGCCTTCTGACGCATCCCCCAAGACCGTCCGGGCGGGCGGCGGGAGGCCCCATGCCCATAGCCAACGGATCACAATCCCGCACTGAGGTTGTCGGATCACTCCGATTCCAAGGGAGCAAGAACCTACGCCGGAATGCAAGATGATCGGAAGAAGATAACGAAGGGCTGGAGGCGATGATCTCTTCGGGCACCGTTGGCGATGTGGTGCGACGGGCCGAGTCCCACTGGCTGTCCACCGCGCTCGATGCCACGGGAGCGGGCCGGCGAATGGTCGTCGAGCTCGTCGGAGAACCGGGCAGCGGCAAGACCTGGCTACTGCGCAGAGTGGCGAACGATGCGAGATCGCGGGGCCTCACCGTACTCAACGGACAGTGTCGCGCGGCCGACAACCCCTCACTGCACCCCTTCCGCGAGATGTTCGATACGGCGGCAATTCAGCGGTCCGCTCACCGGCGAATCGGCCCGCCGCAGTGCCGAGCCTCGGATCGGCTGGCCTCGCGCCGCCCTGAGGAGAACGGGGCCCAGGAACCGTTGCCGCGGTGGGAGACCCTGCATGCGGCGCTCGAGCGACGCCTCGCGGACGCCGGCGTGATCCTTCTGGACGACTTCCAGGCGGCCGACCGCGCATCCGTCGACTTCCTGCTCCATCTCCTGCGCCACCCACTGACCGTCCCGTACCTGCTGGTTGTCGCGCACCGCGCCCGCCAGGCGTCCGCCTGCGTCCGTGACGCGCTCAGCGACGCGGCCTTGCGGGGAGAGGCGGACCGGGTCGCCCTCGGGACGCTCTCTCTGGCCCAGGCGGCCGAGCTGCTCGGGCTGCCCCCGGCCGACAGCCGGGTCCGGGCGCTGCACCGGGCCGGCGGCGGCAACCCTCTCTACCTCCAGGCGCTGGCCCACACGGCGCTGGGCACCCGGGCCGACGGGCCATCGGATCCTGCCCGCGACCAGTTCGAGGCACTGGACACCACCGACCCGTTCGTCGCCAGGATTCTCGCCGAGATCGAGCCGCTGGCGCCCGAGGAGACGGCCGTCGTGACAGCGGCGGCCGCGCTGGACGACCCGTTCGATCTCGCCGAGCTGGCGGCGGTGGCCCAGCTCGACCTCACCAGCACCTGCCGAGCTGTCGGCCAGCTGACACGGCGGGACCTGTTCCGGGAACATGGCGATCACGCCCTGTTCGAGTTCCGCCATCCGGTGGTCAAGCGGTCGGCGTACTGGAGGCTGGACGCCTGCGCCCGCTCCGGCGCCCACCGGCGGGCGCTGGCCGTGCTGTCCCTGCGGGGCGCGCCCGTCCAGCGGCGGGCGATCCACCTGGAACGGATCATGTACGGCCTGACCGCCGAGGATCGCCGGGTCCTGGCTGAGGCCGCGGCCAGGGCGCCCCGCCCCGAGCTGGCCACGCGCTGGCTCGAGTCGGCGCTGCGTTCCCACCGGGTGGACGGCGGTGATCCCGCCGAGTACCAGGACCTGCGGCTCCGGTACGCGCGAGCCCTGGGGGCGGTCGGCCGCCCCCAGGAATGCCTGCTGGTACTCGACGAGCTGCTGGGGGCGCTCCCGCCGGAGGCGGGCGAGACCCGGGTCGAGGCCGTGGCGCTCCACTCGCTGGTCAGCTGCGGACAGGCCGGGTACGCCCAGGCCCGGGCCCGGCTGTCGGCGGAGCTCAGCAGCATGCCACACGACCCGCCACCCGGGGCGGCCCCGTTGGTGCTCGCGCAGGGCATCGCGGAGTTGTTCGGCGGCTCACGGCCCCCCGCCGAGCGCCTTGACCTGGCGGTCCGGCTAGCCCGCGAGGGCGGCGGCCGGCTCGTCACGGCCGGGGCGCTCGCCCTGACCGCGCTGGCCCGGCTGTACGACGGGGACCCGGTCGCCGCCGAGCGGGCCGTGTCGGCCAGCAGGCAGGCCGCGGGCGAGCTGACCGAGGAGGAGGTGGCGTCGCATCCGGAGTACCTGGCGATGCTGGGCTGGGCCGAGCTCCTGCTCAGCCGGTTCCCTGACGCGGAGACGCACTTCGCGCGGGGCGTTCTCGCCGCCCGCCGCGGTGGGAGCCGGCAGGTCCTGGCGGCTCTTCTCTGTGGTCTCAGTGGCGTCCACCACGAGGCCGGGCGGCCCGCCGAGTCCCGCCGGAGCGCGGACGAGGCGGCGGAGGCGGTCCGGCTCAGCGGCGCCTACAACGTGCGGCGGCTGGCCCTGGCGCTGCGGGCTCGAGCCGCGGCCTGGGACGACCACAGCGATCTCGTGGAGATGCTCGAGCTCGCCGAGCGAGCGTTCTCCGACGGCCAGCCGCGCAGCCCTCGGTGGGATGGCCTCGCGGTGGCCTACCTCGTGCAGGCAATGTGGATGAAAAAAGATCATCGGCGCTGTGTCACGATCCTCACGGCCGCCGGTGGCGGGTCCGCCCTGCGGGATCTTCCGCCGTTCCTCCGGCCGATGTGCTTCGAGACGCTGACCGCGGCGGCGGTGTGCCTCGGGCGGCACGACGAGGCCGTCGGCTGGGCGGACCAGGCCGAGCTGGCCGCCGCGCCGGTTCCGGCCCAGCGGGCCTACGCCCGGGTCGCCCGGGCCGACCTGCTGATCCAGTCCGACCCGCGGGCGGCGATCGCTCTCTACCGGCAGAGCGCCGAGCTGTTCGCGGCGGCGGGAATGGCCGACGCCCGGTCGCGGATGCTGGCGCGCGCCGCCCGGTCGGCCGCCCTGGCCGGTCAGTGGGAGGACTTCGCCGATCTCCTGGCCATGGCCAGAGGCGTAACCGGCACCCGGTGGGAGACGAGGCTGGCCCGGGACCTGCGCGACGGCCGGCTGGGCCTGGCCCCCGGGGGGCCCTCCCCCCGGGAACCGGAGCCGCTGGCGGTCCTGACGCGACGCGAACGAGAGGTGGCCGAGATCGTCGCGACCGGCAAGCGAACCCGGGAGATCGCGCAGGAGCTGCGCCTGAGCCCGCGGACCGTGGACGTCCATCTGGCCCGGATCTACCGCAAGCTCAACCTGTCCTCCCGCACGGCGCTGGTCCGCCTGGTCACCAGCATGCCGGCCCAGCTGGCCGTGCCGGCCCGCCGTCCCGAGCTGAGCGGCACGTGAGGCACGTGAGTCAGCCGGCCCGCTCGAGTAGACCGCGCAGCATCGCCATGAGCTGATCGTGGCAGTCGCGGGTGAAGAAGTGGCCGCCCGGGAGCTCCCGCCAGGCGAAGGCGGCGGCGGTGTGCCGCTCCCAGGCTCGGATGTCCTCGATGCCCACCAGCTCGTCCCGCGCGCCGGTGAACGCCTGGATCGGGCAGGGCAGACGCGCGACATCCCGCTCGCGATCGCTCGCGCAGACCCGCAGGTCGTCACGGACCAGCGAGACCGCGGCCTCCCGCCAGTCCGGGTAGCGCAGCATCATCGGCGACATACCGCCAAGGTCGATCAGCCTGCGGGCCAGCTCGTCGTCGGGTATCGTCGTCGCCTCGGCCAGGACGATGGGCAGGTGCGGTGCCCGGGCCGCGCCGACCAGCAGGCACTCGGGCAGGGACGCGCCCCGGGCCCAGCGCCGCCGGACCAGGGCATGCGCGACGAGAGCGCCCATGCTGTGGCCGTAGAGCACGTGCGGCCGCCGCAGGTGCGGGCCGAGTTCGCGGTCGAGCTCGGCCGTCAGCGCGGACATCTGGCGGAAACGGGGCTCGCTGGCGCGCGCCTCACGGCCGGGCAGCTGGACGGGCCGCACGTCGACGCCCGCGCCGAGCGCCTCCTGCCAGCGGGCGAACATGGACGCCCCGCCGCCGGCCTGGTGGAAGCAGAACAGCTGGATCCGCGCGTCCGGCGCCCCCTGCGCCGCCAGGTAGCGGGTCCGCTGAGCCGGAACGTGGGCCGGGGCCGCTGGCGACCAGGGCTGGTCAGGGCGGGGGTTCACCGGGCCGCTCCCGGCCGGCGGCCGCCCGGGAGGACCGGGACCACCTGGTCGGCCGGCGCGGGAACGGCGGCCGGCGCGAAGTCCTCCAGCGCCGCCCTGATCTCGGCGAGCACGTCGGCCGCCTCGGCGCCGTCGATCATCCGGTGGTCGAAGGCGAGGTTGAGGCGCATGACCGGAGCGACGGCCACGACGCCGTCCCGGGCGACCGGGCGGTCGAGCACCCGGCCCACCCCCAGCGTCACCGTCGCGCCGCCGACGGAGTGGAAGCCGTCGACCGGCCGGTGCCCCAGTGACGTCACCGCGAGGGTGCCGAACCGGTCAGGGCGGCGGGCCAGGGGCGCCACGGCGCGCCGGAACGCCCACGGCCCGACCGGCCACGGCAGGCGGTGCAGGAGGCGGACGCCGGCGAACTCGGGCATGTGTGCCGGGTCGCCGCCCGCGTAGTGCTCCACGCCGTCCTGGATCTCCGCCAGGCCGGCCCGCTCGAGCGAGGGCAGCACCGCCGAGAGCACGACCCGCTGCCCGTTGATCACACGGTCCAGGGTGAACTTGACGTTCACCTCGTCGTATCGCGCGACGCGCGGCCACCGGCGGCCGCGCACGGCGGCGTTCGCCTCCGGATGGCGGGCGAGGACCCGCGCCGAGGCGTACAGGACGTAGGTCACCAGCGAGTACCTCCGGCCTTCCCGCCGCGCTCGCTCCCGGTGGCCGAGCACGCCGGTCATATCGACCTCAGTGTCGAGGAAGACCGGGGCGACGCCGCGGGTCTCGGCCAGGAAGTAGAGGGTGTGGCGGCGTTCCCGCGCCATCGGCCGCCCTCTCATGCCGCCGCCCGTCGACCTGTGCGTACGTTTCCGGCCGCCTCGACCTCGACCGCGGCCGGGGCTGCGCGGCCGGCGCGGCCGCGCCTGTGGGCACTGATCATCGTCTCCGACCCTTCTCCGGACCATCCCGTCCGGCGCTGACCCGTGGCCGGCCCTCCGGTGGACCGCCACCGGGCGGACCGGCGCGGGAAGCGGGCATCCGCATCCTCGGCATTCCGGCTAAAGACCGGCTAACGGATGGCTTCGCCGGGGACCCGCGACGGCGGCGGCCAGGCCGCCGACGTCCGGCCCAAGCCCGGAGCTAGCTCGGCTTCAGCCGTTCTCCCCACGCTGACCAGGACCGGCGGCGCCCGCTCCCGGCCGTCGCGGCCCGTCGTGGCCCGCCGGCGGACGCACTCGCCGGCGGCGGACGCGGCGAACCAGCACACGGACAGCCAGCACACGGACAGAGCGAAGGACGGTCGCATTGAACGACGTCGAGGAACTGAAGGTCTTCGCGGCCGTCCACGCCCGCGCCCAGCGAATTCCGGCGAGGATCCGGCGCCGCGTGGTCAGCCAGGTGGACCACGACGGCGACGGGCCGGGTTCCTGGGTCGGCGAGTGGAGCGCGGCGGCGCGGGCCGCCGCCGGCGGCGCGCCGTTGCTGGCCGCGCGCCTTTTCACGATGGCGAGATTTCCGTATGTGGACGGGCCGGCCCGGCAGTCCGCCCTCGAGGGGGCGGGGCGGGAGTTCGACCAGTGGCGGGCCGCGAGCGGCGCCGATCTCCAAGAGCTGACGCTCGAGCTCCCGGAGGGGGCGGTCCGCTGCTGGGCGAGCGGGCTGGCCGAACGCGGCGGGCCGCTCGTCGTCCTGATGGGCGGGATCGTCAGCACGAAGGAGCAGTGGGCGCCGACCCTCCTGCGCATGCGTCGATTCGGCGTAATCGGCGTCGCCGCGGAGATGCCACGGGCGGGCGTCAACCCCGTGCCGTACGACGCGAAGAGCTGGCGAATGGTCTCCGCGCTCCTCGACGCGCTCGACGCGACCGTCGACACCGCGCGGACCTACGCGATGATGATGAGCTTCAGCGGTCACCTCGCGCTGCGCTGCGCGCTCGATGACCCGCGGATCAGCGGCATCGTCACGGTCGGCGCCCCCGTGCGCGGCGTGTTCGCCGACAGGGACTGGCAACGCCGGCTGCCCCGGGTCACGCTCGACACGCTGGCTCACCTGATCGGGACGACACCGGACGAGGTCGGTCCCCATCTGCGCGACCGGGCTCTGGCGCCAGGCCAGCTCGAGGACCTCGACATCCCCCTGTCCTACGTCGCCAGCCGGCGCGACGAGATCATCCCGGCCGGCGACATCCAGCTGTTGAAGCGGCACGTGCGCCAGCTCGACCTCGTCGAGCACGACGACGTTCACGCCTCGCCCAGGCACGTCGGCCTGACCGGCCCCTGGCTCCTGCGGTCCCTGCTGCGCATGCACGGCTCGCGCTCGCCGCGGACCGCGGCGCTTGGCGCCGCCGTCAGCGCGCTGCGGGCCGGCCACCGGCTGGCCGACCTCGCCCGGCGCCCGGCGGCCGACGCCGACACGAACGGAGGAAGCTGATGACGCCGGCGGCCCAGAAGACAGCGGCCCAGAAGACAGGCGCCCAGAAGACAGGGGCCCAGGGCACAGCGGCCCGCCGGTGGCCCGTCGGGGACGAGCCGGTCGCCGTCGTCGGGATGTCCTGCCGCCTGCCACGAGCGGCGGACCCGGACGCCTTCTGGGACCTGCTCGAGTCCGGAGCCGACGCCATCACCCCCGTTCCGGCGGACCGCCCGGCTCTGGCGGAGGCCGCCGCGTCGGACCCCCGCGCCCGCTTCGGCGGCTTCATCGACGGGGTGGCCGACTTCGACGCCGCCTTCTTCAGCGTCTCCCCGCGCGAGGCCGCCGCGATGGATCCGCAGCAACGGCTCGTGCTGGAGCTGTGCTGGCTGGCGCTGGAGGACGCCGGCATCGTCGCCTCGGAGCTGGGCTCGCGGCCGGTCGGGGTCTACGTCGGCTCGATCGGAAGCGACTACGCGACGCTTGCCCAGCGGGCGGGAGCCGAATCGATCTCCGCCCACACCCTCACCGGGCTCAGCCGCGGCGTCATCGCCAACCGCGTCTCCTACGCCCTCGGGCTGCGAGGGCCCAGCCTGAGCATCGACTCGGGCCAGTCCTCGGCCCTCGTCGCCGTGCACCTCGCCTGCGAGGGCCTGCGCCGCCGCGAGTCCGACGTCGCGCTCGCTGCCGGGGTCAACCTGGTCCTCGCGGCGGACAGCAGTCTCGCCGCGGCGAGGTTCGGCGGCCTGTCGCCGGACGGCCGCTGCTTCACGTTCGACGCCCGGGCCAACGGCTATGTGCGCGGCGAGGGCGGCGGTGTCGTCGTCCTCAAACGGCTCGCGGACGCGCTCGCCGACGGCGACGACGTCGTCTGCGTGATCCGGTCCAGCTCGGTGAACAACGACGGCACGACCGACGGCCTGACCGTGCCGAGCCAGCACGGCCAGGAGGAGGTGCTGCGAACCGCCTACAGCCGCGCCGGGATCGATCCTTCCTCGGTGCAGTACGTCGAGCTGCACGGCACCGGGACACCGGTCGGCGACCCGGTCGAGGCCGCGGCGCTGGGCGCGGTCCTCGGCCCGGGCCGGTCAGCCGGCACCCCGCTGCTGGTGGGCTCGGCGAAGACCAACATAGGCCATCTTGAGGGCGCCGCCGGGATCGTCGGCCTGCTCAAGGCGGCCCTCTGCGTCCGGCACCGGGCGATCCCGCCGAGCCTGAACCACGAGCGGCGCAACCCCCGCATCCCGCTGGACGAGCTCGGCCTGCGCGTCCAGACCTCGCTCGGCCCCTGGCCGAGGCCGGACCAGCCGCTGGTGGCCGGAGTGAGCTCGTTCGGGATGGGCGGGACCAACTGCCATGTCGTCGTCACCGACCCGCCGCCGGCCCCGCGGCGGGCGGCCCCGGTCCGGTCCGACGTGCTCACGCCCTACGTCCTGTCCGCCCGTGGACCCGCCGCGCTGCGGGCTCAGGCCCAGCGGCTGGCCGGTCACCTGGACGCCACCGCCGCGGACCCGGCCGACATCGGCTTCTCCCTCGCCACCACCCGGTCCCTGTTCGACCACCGCGCTGTCGTGATCGGTCGTGGCCGCGACTCCCTCGCCGAGCGGCTGCGCGCGTTCGCGGCCGGGGACGCGGGCGCCGGCCTGGTCGCGGACCGGGCCGGCGGCGACCGGGTCGCGTTCCTGTTCCCCGGCCAGGGAAGCCAGCGGGCCGGCGCGGGCGCCCGGCTCGCCGAGCGGCATCCCGTGTTCGCAGAGGCGCTCGCGCAGGTGTGCGAGCAGTTCGCAACCGACCTGGACCGCCCGCTGCGCGACGTCATGTTCGCCCCGCCGGGCCACCCGGTCGCCGACCTGCTCGACCGCACCGACTACACGCAGCCGGCGCTGTTCGCGACGGGCGTGGCGCTGCACCGGCTGCTTGGCGAGCTGGGCCTGTCGCCCGACCTGCTCGCCGGCCACTCGATCGGCGAGCTGACCGCGGCCCACGTCGCCGGAGTCCTGTCCCTGGCCGACGCGTGCACGCTCGTCGCGGCGCGCGGGCGGCTCATGGGGAGGGTGCCCCGCCGGGGCGCGATGGCCGCGCTGGAGGCGGCCGAGGACGAGGTGCTGCCGCTGATCGCCGGGCACGGCGGGAGAGTCGCCGTGGCGGCCGTGAACGGGCCGCGCGCCGTGGTGGTCTCCGGCGACCACGACCCCGTGCTCGAGCTGGCGCGCGAGTGGCGGGACCGCGGGCGCCGGGCGGCCCGGCTGCGGGTGAGCCATGCCTTCCACTCCCCGCACATGGACGAGATGCTGGGCGAGTTCGGCCGGATCGCGCGAAGCCTGTCGTTCGCCTCGCCGACGCTGCCGGTGGTCTCGAACCTGACCGGGCGCCTCGCCACCGCCGCGGAGCTGACCTCGCCGGACTACTGGGTGGCACACGTCCGGGGCGCCGTCCGGTTCATGGCCGGCGCCCGGGTCCTGCGCGAGCACGGCGCCGGCGTCTTCGTGGAGCTCGGGCCCGACGCGATGCTGACCGGGATGGTCCGCGACAGCCTCGAGCCGACCGCCGCGGGCGCCCGCCCGGCGGCGCCCCCCGTGGTGGCCCCTCTGCTGCGGCGTGGGCGGGACGAGGAGGAGACCCTGCTGGCCGGGCTCGCGCGCTCGTTCGCCCGAGGCGCGCCGGTGCGCTGGGAGCGCCTGTTCGACGGCGCCGCCCGCGTCCGGCTGCCCGGCTACCCGTTCGAGCGGGAACGGCACTGGCTGGCCGCGACCCGGCCGGAGCGGCCCGCTCCCGTGACCGTCGACACCGCCGCGGGCCTCGGCACCGCTTCCTCGCACGACGTGGGACCCGAGCACGACGTGGGACCCGAGCACGACGTGGGACCCGAGCACGACGCGGGACCCGAGCACGCCGGACCAGCCCTGCCGGCCGGGCTGACCGGCCCGGACCGGCGGGAGGCGCTGCTGGACCTCGTCCGCGCGCACGCCGCCGCGGTGCTCGGCCACGCCCGTCCCGATCGGGTGGACACCGCGCGGACCTTCGCGGACCTCGGCTTCGACTCCCTTGGCGGCGTCGAGTTCCGGGACCGGCTCGCGGCCGCGACGGGCCTGGCGCTGTCCGGCGGCCTCGTCTACAACCATCCGACGCCGACCGCGCTCGCGGCCCACATCGAGGCCCTGCTCACCGAGACGCCGGCGGCGGCCCGCCCCCCGACCGGCGACGACGGAGGCGACCACGGCGGCGCCGACGAACCGATCGCGATCATCGGCATGGCCTGCCGCTTCCCCGGGCAGGTCACCTCGCCCGAGGCCCTGTGGCGCCTGGTCGCCGAGGGCGGGGACGCGATCGGCCCGTTCCCGACCGACCGGGGCTGGGCCGCCGACGCCCGCTCCGACGCCGACCCCGCGCGCGGCGGCGCGCCCTACCCCCGCCGGGGCGGCTTCCTCTACGACGCCAGCCAGTTCGACCCCGGATTCTTCGGGATCAGCCCGCGCGAGGCGGCGGCGATGGATCCCCAGCAGCGGCTGCTTCTGGAGACGTCGTGGGAGGCCCTCGAACGGGCCGGCGTCGACCCGAGCTCCCTGCGCGCGAGCCCGACCGGGGTCTACATCGGCGTCACGGCGCAGGAGTACGGGCCGCGCCTGCACGAGGCCGCGCCGGGCGCCGAGGGCTACCTCTTGACCGGCAACACGCCGTCCGTCGCCTCAGGCCGGATCGCCTACGCGCTCGGTCTGGAGGGACCGGCGGTCACGGTGGACACGGCGTGCTCGTCCTCTCTGGTGGCGATGCACCTGGCCCGCCAGGCGCTGCGCGGGCGGGAGTGCTCCCTGGCCATCGCCGGCGGCGCCACCGTCATGGCCTCGCCAGGGATGTTCCTCGAGTTCGCGCGCCAGCGCGGGCTGGCCGCCGACGGCCGGTGCAAGGCGTTCGCCGCGGCCGCCGACGGCACCAGCTGGGCCGAGGGCGTGGGCGTCCTGGTCCTGCGCCGGCTGTCGGACGCCCGCCGCGACGGCCAGCCGGTGCTGGCGGTGCTCCGGGGGTCGGCGATCAACCAGGACGGTGCCAGCAACGGTCTCACCGCGCCGAACGGCCCCGCCCAGGAGCGGGCGATCCACGCGGCCCTGGCCAGCGCCGGGCTGTCCGCCCAGGACGTCGACGCCGTCGAGGCCCACGGCACGGGCACGGCGCTCGGCGACCCGATCGAGGCGGAGGCGCTGCTCGCCACCTACGGCCGCGCGCGCCCGGCGGACCAGCCGCTGTGGCTCGGCTCCGTGAAGTCGAACATCGGCCACACCCAGGCCGCCGCCGGAATGGCCGGCGTCATCAAAATGATCATGGCGATGCGCCACGGGGTCCTGCCGCGAACACTGCACGTGGACGCGCCCTCGCCGCGGGTGGACTGGTCCGCCGGCGCCGTCGCCCTGCTGACCGAGCCGGTCGGGTGGCCGGACCGGGGTCACCCGCGGCGCGCGGGTGTGTCGTCCTTCGGCATCAGCGGAACCAACGCCCACATCGTGCTCGAGCAGGCGCCGGAGGAGAGCGCTCAGGCCGGGCGGACGGGGCCAGCGGGGCAGGCGGGCGCGCCCCCGGCCGTCGCGTGGGTCGTCTCGGCGCGCGACGAGGCCGCGGTGCGGGAGACGGCCCGCCGCCTCCGGGACCGGGTCGCCGAGCACCCGGAGTGGCGACCCGCGGACGTCGCCTTCTCCCTCGCGACCGCCCGGGCCCGTTTCGATCACCGGGCCGTCGTCGTGGGCGGCGACCGCGACAGCCTGCTGCGCGGCGTCGCGGCGCTGGCGGACGGGGCGGAGCACGCCAGGCTCGTCCGGGGTGTGGCCGCCGCCGCGGGCCGGGCCGCTTTCGTCTTTCCCGGCCAGGGAGCCCAGTGGCCCGGCATGGCCGGGAGCCTGGCGCGGACCTCCCGGGTGTTCCGCGACCAGCTGGCGGCCTGCGGGGAGGCGCTCGGCCCCTACCTCGACGTCCCGCTGCTCGAGCTGCTCGGCGCGGCCGGCGCAACCGAGGAGGTCACCGGGCTCGAGGGCGTCGAGGTCGTACAGCCCGCGCTGTTCGCGGTCGCCGTGTCGCTGGCCGAGCTGTGGCGGCGCGCCGGAGTGCGTCCTGACGCCGTCGTCGGGCACTCCCAGGGCGAGATCGCGGCCGCGTACGTGGCCGGTGCGCTCTCCCTCGACGACGCCGCGCGCGTCGTCGCCCTGCGCGCCCGGATCATCGGAGCCGTCCTGGCCGGCCGCGGCGGGATGGCGTCGATCGCTCTGCCCGCCCCGCGGGTGGAGGCGCTCCTGGGCCAGTGGCCGGGTCGGCTGGCCGTCGCCGTGGCCAACGCCCCGGCGACGACCGTGGTCTCCGGCGATCCCGCAGCCCTCGCGGAGCTGCTCGCCCGCTGCGCCCGCGACGAGATCCGGGCGCGCGCGATCCCGGTCGACTACGCGTCGCACTCACCGGTGGTCGAGGAGATCCGCGAGCAGGTCCTGGGCGCGCTCGCCGACATCAGCCCGCGCCCGAGCCAGGTCCCCTTCTACTCCACGGTGACCGGCTCCCGGCTGGACACAGCCGGCCTGGACGCCGACTACTGGTACCGCAACCTGCGCCAGACCGTCCGGTTCGATGAGACGGTCCGCGCCCTGCGCGCCGACGGCCACCGGGTGTTCATCGAGAGCAGCCCCCACCCGGTCCTCACCGCCGCGATGGAGGAGACCCTCGAGGCGGTCGCCGCGGATGACGAGCCGTACGTCGTCACCGGCTCGCTGCGCCGCGGCGACGGCGGTCCCGACCGCTTCCTCTCCTCGCTGGCCAGCGTCCACGTCGCGGGGGTGGCCGTGGACTTCACGACCGCCTTCGCCCCCGAGGAGCCCGACGCCACCCCCGATGGCGCCGCCGACGGCGGGCCGGCCAGCGGAGCCAGCCGGCCGCGCGTCGTCGACCTGCCCACCTACCCGTTCCAGCGGCGGCGGTTCTGGCTGAACGCCCCCGCCGGCACCCGGGACCTGCCGGCGGCGGGCCTGGACGACGCCGGCCATCCCCTGATCGGCGCCGCGCTCACCCTGGCCGACGGCGGCCTCCTGCTGACCGGGCGGATCGACCGGCACACCCATCCGTGGCTGGCCGACCACGCCGTCCTCGGCACGGCGGTGGTTCCCGGGACCGCCGTGCTGGACATGGCCTGGCGAGCGGCCGGCCTGCTCGCCTACGACCAGATCGACGAGCTGGCGCTGGAGGCACCGCTCACGCTGCCGGACCGGGGCGGCGTCCGGATCCAGATCGTCGTGGGCACGCCCGACACGGACGACCGGCGGGAGGTCACTGTCTACGCGTGCCGCGACGAGGCGGGCCTGGGCGGCGACGGGCCGGAAGGCGCCCAGGCGAACGGGGACCAGGCGGACAGTGGCGGGCGGCGCGGGGACGGGCCGCCCGCCGAGGCCTGGACCCGCCACGCCCGGGGCGTCCTGGGACACCGCCCGGAGGTGCGCGGCGAGCCGGACCCCTTCCCGGCCGCCTGGCCGCCGCCGGGCGCCCAGCCGCTGGACGTCGACGGGCTGTACGCGCGCCTGGCCGAGCTCGGGTATGGCTACGGACCGGCCTTCCAGGGGTTGTCCGCATTGTGGCGCCTCGGCGAGGACCTGTACGCGCAGCTCGACCTGGACGAGGGCGAGCGCGCCGACGCCTGGGCGTTCGGCCTGCATCCCGCCCTGCTCGACGCCGCGCTGCATCCGGCGGTCGGGCTCACGCCGTCGCCTGGGGGGACGATCCGGCTCCCGTTCGCCATGACGGGCGCGCGGCTGAGCGCCACCGGAGCGGCGGCGGCCCGAGCGCGGATCTCGCCGGCGGGAACGGACCAGGTCAGCCTGGCGCTGGCCGACGAGAGCGGCCGGACGGTCGCCTCGGTCGACGCGCTCACCCTGCGCCCCCTGAGCCTGGGCCAGCTCCGGGCCGGCGACGGCACCGCTCTCTACCGCGTGGCCTGGCAGGCCGGGCCGACCAGGCCCGAGCCGGCCCCGCCCAGAGGACGCTGGGCCGTGCTCGGCGCCCCCGCCATCGGCCTGGGCGCCCCGCTCGCAGCGTTCCCCGACCTGGCGGCGCTGCTGGCGGCGCTGGCGGCCGGGGAGCCCGCGCCCGCCGTCGTCCTCGCCCCGGCCGGCTCAGCCACCCCCACCGCCGATCCGGACAGCTACGGTCCAGACGGCGACGGTCCGGACGGCGACGGCGACGGCGACGGCGCGGCCGGCGGCCGGCCGGTGCTCCGCGCGCTGGCGCTGGTCCAGGCCTGGCTGGCCGACGACCGGCTGGCCGACAGCCGGCTGTTCGTCCTCACCCGGGGCGCGGTGGCCGCGGTGCCCGGCGACGAGGTCCCCGACCTGGCGAACGCGGGCGTCTGGGGGCTGCTGAGCTCCGCCGCGACCGAGAACCCGGACCGGTTCGTCCTGGTCGACCTGGACCGGGAGAGCCTCGCCGACGGCGTGACCGCCCGCCTGCTGGACCGGCTGCCGGCGCTGGGCGAAGGACGGGTCGCGCTGCGGGACGGGCAGATCCGGGTGCCGAGGCTGGTCCCGGTCGAGCCCGCGGGCCCGCCCGCGCCGACCCCGCGCGCCGAGCCGAGCGAGCCCGAACCAGACGTGCCCGGACCAGAGCTGCCCGCATCGCAGCTGCCCGCATCGGCGGTACCGACTCCGGGGGGCCCGGCGAGAGACCTGTCCGACCTCGGCTGGGACCGCGACGGCACCATCCTCATCACCGGCGCCACCGGCACCCTCGCCCGCCTCCTCGCCCACCACCTCGTCCACACCCACGGCCACCGCCACCTCCACCTCACCAGCCGCACCGCCCCCCACTCCCCCCACCTCACCGACCTCACCCACCACGGCGCCACCATCACCACCACCGCCCACGACCTCACCCACCCCACCGACCTCACCACCCTCCTCACCACCATCCCCAGCGACCACCCCCTCACCGCCGTCATCCACACCGCCGGCACCCTCGACGACGCCACCATCGACACCCTCACTCCGCGGCAGGTCGAGACGGTCTGGCGGCCGAAGGCCGACGCGGCGCTGCGCCTGCACGAGCTCACCCGAGACCAGAACCTTGACGGCTTCGTGCTGTTCTCCTCCGTGGTAGGCACGGCGGGAAACCCGGGCCAGGCGAACTACGCGGCCGCCAACGCCTTCCTGGACGCCCTGGCCGCGCACCGCGCCGCCCGCGGCCTGCCGGCCACCTCGCTGGCCTGGGGCCTGTGGGAGCGCTCCACCGGCATGACCGAGCACCTGCGCCAGGCCGACCTGGACCGCATGGCGAGCGCCGGCATCGCGCCGCTGTCCACCGAGGCGGGGCTGGCGCTCTTCGACGCCGCCCTCGCCACCGGCGAGGCGACGCTGGTCCCGGTCCGTCTCGACACCGCCGCGCTGCGCCGGCTCGCGGCGGCGGGGACGCTGCCGCCGCTGTTCCAGACCGTGACGCGACCGGCGCGCCGGCGCGCGCCGGTCACCGCGACGGCGGCGGCCGGCGCGGGCGGGTCGTCGGCCGGACCGATCGCGCTGGCCGGCCTGTCCGGGCCGGACCAGCGGCGGCGGGTCATTGAACTGGTCCGGGCCGAGGTCGCGAGCGTGCTCGGGCACGCCGCCGACGAGATCGTCATCACCCGGCCGTTCAGGGATCTCGGCTTCGACTCGCTGACCGCCATCGAGCTGCGCAACCGCCTCGGCCGGGCCACTGGGCTACGGCTGCCCACCACGGTCGCGTTCGATCATCCCACCCCGGCCGCGCTGGCCGACTTCGTCCGCGGCCGGCTCCTCGAGGCGTCCGGAAGCGGCGACGGCCACGCCGGGCCGGCGCCGGCGGCGGCGCGGGCGCGGGCGGCGGCGCCGCTCGCCCCGGCCGACGAACCGATCGCGGTGGTGGGGATGGCCTGCCGCTTCCCGGGCGGGATCGCCTCGCCGGGCGATCTGTGGCGCCTCGTCAGCGCCGGCACGGACGCGATCTCCGGATTCCCGACTAACCGGGGCTGGGATCTCGAGGGGCTCTACGACCCGGACCCGGAGCGGCTGGGCTCCGCCTACACCCGGCACGGCGGCTTCCTGCATGAGGCGGCCGACTTCGACGCGGCCTTCTTCGGGATCTCCCCCCGCGAGGCGACCGCCACCGACCCGCAGCAGCGGCTCCTGCTCGAGATCGCCTGGGAGGCCGTCGAGAACGCGGGGATCGACCCGCTCTCGCTGCGCGGAACAGCCACCGGCGTGTTCGCGGGGGTCATGTACGACGACTACGGCTCCCGCCTGCCCCACGCCCCGGCCGGCTACGAAGGCCATCTCCTGACCGGCACGACCACCTCCGTGGCGTCGGGTCGAGTGGCCTACACGTTCGGTCTGGAAGGCCCCGCACTCACCATCGACACCGCCTGCTCCTCATCCCTGGTCGCCCTGCACCTCGCCGCCCAGTCACTCCGCGCCGGCGAGTGCACACTCGCCATCGCCGGCGGCGTCACCGTCATGGCCACCCCCACCACCTTCATCGAGTTCTCCCGGCAGCGCGGCCTCGCCCCCGACGGACGCTGCAAACCCTTCGCCGCCGCCGCCGACGGCACCGGCTGGGGCGAGGGGGCCGGCCTCCTCCTCCTCGAACGACTCTCCGACGCCCACC